>Ga0209777_10000957_pt1 | contig 44251 bp, 25 predicted proteins | sample FrelakmetHBP12HB_FD_187147 | JGI IMG/M metagenome (GOLD analysis project Ga0209777, IMG submission 187147) | Freshwater lake sediment microbial communities from the University of Notre Dame, USA, for methane emissions studies -HBP12 HB (SPAdes)... | ecosystem: Environmental > Aquatic >...
GCTCCATCCCTTTCAAAGCTGTTTTCAAAAATGTTTCCTAATAAACCTAATCTTCTTGCTAGGCATCCTAGGCGGGTTTCGGCTGCTTTGGTTATACTACTAATAATCGTCATTTCTACCTTTGGTGCTGTTTATTATTCAAAAAAAACAGGCCCAAATGTTGTTGTTCATGAAAAACCTACTCCGACGGCTTATACAAAAAGCGGCTTTAACGGCACTGTGACTGAAATTAATTATCAGGAAAAAACACTCTCTGTTGAACACCCTTTTGACAACAAAGTTTACAAAGTCTCCCTGAAAGAGGGGGCTGTATTGGTAGACGGAGCCAAAAAGATCCAATTTGAACAAATTAAAAAAGGAGACAAAGTCATTTTGTCTTCTAACAAAACAGAAAAACTTGAAGAAAATGCCACTTATATTGCCGATTGGGTAAGTTTGTACTAACAGAGAATTTAAAACAAGATGATTTACCTATTCTTAATTAATAAAACAAAGTTTTTGACAATTTTATCTTTCGCAGTTATTTTTTCTGTGCTGACTATGTTCTTTTCAACTAAAGCATACGCTGCACCAAACAACCAAGGTTTGGGTTGGGCGATGGCGATTGGTAAACAATCTGCCTCAACGTGTTTTCCAGACGACGGTAACTCCGAAATAGTCAAAGTAATCCTGACTAGTAGTGCTGATCACTCAGCAAGACCTAGAGCAAACATCAGCCTCCAAAGTGTTGCTACGCCAAGTCTAATAGTGACGGATTCTAATGTAAATACACTTCAAATTCCTTGTATTGATCCTAACTCTGGTGTCTGGGTTCAAGTGTGGGGCAACAGTAGTTATCTGAGATGGGATAATTCTTTTGCTGGACAGAGATTTAACTGGGGTATGGGGTTTGCAAGTGGAAGCCCATCAACCGATAGAGGAAAAATTGTGACCTATTACGTCTTTCTAGTTCCTGATGCCGCTTCTATTGAGGCGATTGCCCCCCAACCAGACAATACAACGATTACCATACCAGATACGGCAACAACTGCGAACGTTAATTTTCAAGTAAGATCAACTAGAGGACTACCAGCGGGCGGCGGAAGTTATATAAAAGAAGCTTTAACTTGGCTGCATAAAAAAGATGGTGGTAGACTACCTAACTGTTCCACTGATACATGTTTTTATGAAGTTGATGGCTCTTGGAGCTTTGGTTCTACAATATCATTTTCGGTTGGTAATTTACCTATCGGAAGTTATGAATGGTACAGCCAGCTGCTTGAAAACAACAGAACCTATTGTGCATATGGTTGTTTATCTGGTACATACCCAATTACCGCCCAATTTGCTAATCAGAATTTCATTATTCAACAAGAAGGCCAACCCCAACCAATAATCCCACCACCCCAACCCGGTCCCAATCCCGCTTCTTTACACGTTAGGGTGTTTAATGATTTGGATGGGGATGGTTTTTACGATGATAATGAGGATACTATTCTACGATCAGATGCGCCCGGAACAATAGTGCGTAGTGGTTCGACAGGCGGGTTTCTTTTAACACTTGGGGGGAACGGTTCAAAGCTTTACTTTGTAGATTATCTACCCGAGAGCTATTATGAAGAAATTTACCTCTATCCTGATTCAAATTGGGTACCGACTAGTTACTCAAAAGAGGAGCCTGGTGAAGCCGTGGGTGGTTACGGCTATAGAGGTCCTGATAATGGCTACTATTATACAGTAAGAGCCGATTTAGATGCCGGTGAGGCGACCTGGGTATATTTAGGTATGAAAAGAAAACCAGTCCAACAACCTGATCTGATTCCGCAAAATCTGAGCGTTTTAGGCGCGCTCCAAACAGGCGCTCCCATTACTTTTTCTGGGAATATTAGAAATCAGGGTACTGGAAATGCCGGTGCCTCCCACGCCAGCTTTACATTGGACAGCACCCATCTTATTAGTACTCCTTCAGTTTCTGCATTAGGCCCAGGTGACGGTCAATACGTCGATACGGTTTCCTCCCCATGGACCGCTACTTTAGGAACCCATACAGTTACGCTTTGCGCAGATTCTAATAATGAAGTTCAAGAATCGGACGAAACCAACAATTGCACAAAACCCCTTATTTTCACTATTAATAACCCACCAAACCAGTGGTTAAAAACTGAAATGGGTGATGTTGGGGTAAAGGGGGCAATAAATATGAACTTTCTCCCAGCCGGCAAGAAGAACGCTGATTATTTAGTACTTGCAGAAAACACAATTAATGCCGCGTTTATTTCAGCCAAAAATTGGTTAGTTCAAGGTTACATACCGCTAAATGTTTACCCATCGGGTGCTTCAGATGCTTCGGTGGATGATTTAGGCTTTCCAAGAGGATATAAGTATCTCCTAGATTTATATAGTAAAAACGGTATAACTACATTACCTACCGATTCCAGTTTGTCAGCTATTGCAGGTGTGGCAACTACAGTTGTACAAACAGGAGATCTTTCCACTATAGGTATAGGAGGTACTTATACAGGAAGTCCAAAGATTGTCTTTGTTGACGGCAGCTTAAAAATTACTAGTAATTTGATGTTTCAAACCGATTCAACTCAAGGCCTAATTTTCATAGTTAGAGTTAATACTAGAATCGCATCGGCTGTAAACGTAGTTAATGGTGTCTTTATTACTTATGGAATATTTAGCACAAGTGACTCCATAGGCTGTGCACCGGAACCCGTAGCTCACTCTCAGCTTGCTATATACGGGGCTGTTTACTCTTTCGGCGGAACCAACAAAACTTGCTTCACAAGAAATATTGGTCCTTCAGCGACCTATTTAGCTCCCGCTGAATATATCCATTATCAACCAAAATATCTCGTTTTGTTTAGTGGTAAAGATTTTCCTACAGGTCAGATAACAACTAGTTTTCAAGAAACTATCCCATAATTTTCTAGCTTCAGATAGTATTCCAAAGAAATCCAGTTTGTGCTAGAATTTGTAGCCTATGCCAAATCTAGCTAACAATCGTAAAAGAGCCTCTGTAAAGGTTCTGGTGGCCCTTTCCGGTGGTGTAGATAGTTCTGTGGCAACTGCCTTATTGAAAAAGCAAGGCTACTCTGTAGAAGCCGCTTACATGCGATGTTGGAGCAGCGGCCCTTACTGTTCTACAGAAAAAGACCAAGCAGACGCAGCTAGAGTGGCTGCCCAGTTGGGTATACCTTTTCACGTTTTCGATTTTGAAAACGAATATAAGGAAAAGGTAATCGGCTACTTCTTTGCAGAAAGCGAGAGGGGTAGAACCCCAAATCCAGACGTGATGTGCAATCAGGAAATTAAATTCGGCCTGTTTTTAAAAAAGGCGATTCAATTAGGTTTTGATTATATTGCCACAGGTCATTATGCACGAATAAAAAAGGATATCGACGGGAATCATCTATTAGCTGGATTAGATTCAAACAAGGACCAATCTTTAGAGCAATACCACTTGCTCGCAGGGGCTGATCCTGAAAAGGATCAGTCCTACTTCCTCTATAGACTTGGACAAGACCAACTTTCCCGCACCTTTTTTCCAATTGGGGATTTAACAAAACAGGAAGTGAGAAAGATAGCATCCGATCTTAATTTACCAACAGCAAATAAGCCTGACAGTACTGGGATTTGTTTTGTCGGCCCTGCTAAGGTAAAAGACTTTTTATCGCAAAATATAAAATATAAGCATGGTAATGTTGTCAGTACCGAAGGAAAAGTGCTAGGAAGGCACAGCGGCCTACCTTTTTACACTATTGGCCAGCGTGAGGGAATAGGCATTTCAGCCTCAATACCTCATTATGTAACTGAAAAGAATATTAAAACCAATACTTTAGTAGTTGCCCCACTGGGTCATGAAGCTTTGTTTAAGCGTAAGTTTATTGCGGCCGACATTAATTGGATAGAAGGGAAAGAACCAAACTACCCCTTTGAGGCCGAGATAAAACTTCGTTATCGTGCCCAAAACGTAAAAGCGCAATTCAAAAAAGTAAATGGTAGCATTGAAGTACTTTTAGAAAATCCACAAAGAGCTATAACTCCAGGACAGGCGGCCGTAATTTATAAAGGTGAAGAAGTTTTAGGTGGTGCAGTAATAGATAAAACGCTTAATTAATGGTATTCTATTGCGGGCGTTCGGAAACCAATGCGTATCTTAAAGTTACATATTGATATACAAGAATATGTTTAGTAACAAAATAATAATAATACTATCTTCTATAACAAACAGTATCGCTAGTATACGGCAACTGCAATTTAATTACTGGTTTGGTAGCCAGGAAACCCCAAAATTTCAATCGTTTATACCAATGATAGCTTTTTTCAGTCTGTCGTTTCTTATCGGGGTAACTGCCTACATTTACAACAGGTTTGTTATTAGACAGTACGTTCCCAAAAATCGCGTTTTGCAGCCTTTTTCCATAGGGTTGGTAATTTTAAGTTTAGTGGGAGGGATTTTTAGCTTCTTCCGCTATTTAAGAGTGGGTTTTTTGGGAACTAGGTTTTTCATCGCCATTTTTGTAATTAGTATTATCACTTGGACTTCGTATTTCACTTATATTTGGAGGAAAAAAGTTCCTTCAGAAGTCATTAAATATGAAACTAGAATCGTGAAGAAAAAATACTTGAGGAAATCTAGAGCGTAGAAGCCGGTTGTTGACAATCCCCAATGTTTTTATTAGAATGAAGCCGCAATGTAAGTAATAAGTTTTGGAACATTTGGTTTTCGAACTCGTATTAAGAGTTGGTTTTCCAACTCTTTTTGCTTGGTAAAAATATTACATTGCGAAGCACATTGACAATCGAAAATGTAGTAGGAAACCCCAAATCAAATTGGGGTGAAACGTTGATTCAATTGAGTTAATTTGTAATTTGAGCAATCAAATTCTTTTTTGGAGAGTTTGATCCTGGCTCAGGGTGAACGCTGGCGGCGTGCCTAAGGCATGCAAGTCGAACGACCCCGATCGCAAGATCGGGGAGTGGCGGACGGGTGAGTAACGCGTGAGAACGTACCCCTTAGTGAGGAATAACTCCGCGAAAGCGGGGCTAATACCGCATGTGACCGCAAGGTCAAAGGATGTAACTATCCGCTAAGGGAGCGGCTCGCGTCCCATCAGCTTGTTGGTAGGGTAAAGGCCTACCAAGGCTATGACGGGTAGCTGGACTGAGAGGTTGAACAGCCACAAGGGCACTGAGACACGGGCCCTACTCCTACGGGAGGCAGCAACTAGGAATCGTAGACAATGGGCGAAAGCCTGATCTCGCGACGCCGCGTGGAGGATGAAGGTCTTCGGATTGTAAACTCCTTTTATAGGGGAATAAGTTCCGATTACATCGGGATTGACTGTACCCTAAGAATAAGCCGCTGCTAACTACGTGCCAGCAGCCGCGGTGATACGTAGGCGGCAAGCGTTACCCGGATTTATTGGGCGTAAAGAGTGCGCAGGTGGTTTGATAAGTTTTTGTTTAAAAACGAAGGCTTAACCTTCGGATCGCAAAAATACTGTCAGACTAGAGTAAGCTAGGGGGTGCCGGAACAGATGGTGAAGCAGTGAAATGCGTTGATATCATCTGGAACACCGAAGGCGAAGGCAGGCACCTGGGGCTTTTCTGACACTGGTGCACGAAAGCGTGGGGAGCGAAGCGGATTAGATACCCGCGTAGTCCACGCCGTAAACTTTGGACACTAGATATCGGGCTGGTGACGGCTCGGTGTCGTAAGCTAACGCGATAAGTGTCCCGCCTGGGGAGTACGGCCGCAAGGCTAAAACTCAAAGGAATTGACGGGGACCCGCACAAGCAGGGGAACGTGTGGTTTAATTCGAGACAAAACGAAGAACCTTACCAGGGTTTGACATGTATGTTTTAGGACCCCGAAAGGGGAACAAACCGCAAGGTAGCATACACAGGTGCTGCATGGCTGTCGTCAGCTCGTGCCGTGAGGTGTACCCTTAAGTGGGGTAACGAGCGCAACCCCTACCGGCTGTTGTATCACTCAGCTGGGACTGCCTCCGTAAAACGGGGGAGGAAGGAGGGGACGACGTCAAGTCCTCATAGCCCTTATATCCTGGGCTACACACACGTTACAATGGGCGTAAACAATGGGTTGCAAACTCGCGAGGGTGAGCAAATCCCCAAAGGCGTCCTCGGTTGGGATTGTAGTCTGAAACCTGACTACATGAACCTGGACTTGCTAGTAATCGCAGGTCAGCATACTGCGGTGAATACGTTCTCGGGTCTTGTACACACCGCCCGTCAAGTGAGCCGAGTCGGGGGTAGCCGAATCCCGATTTAATCGGGAGAAGCTAAATTCGGCGAGGAGCGCTAAGTCGTAACAAGGTATCCCTACTGGAAGGTGGGGATGGATCACCTCCTTTCTAATAGCACTTGGTTAATTGATAATTTTATTAGTTAACAAGTCAAAACGAAGAGGAGCCGAACCTAAATTTAAGTGGTTCCAGGCCTCAGACACTCACGTCTGTAGACCAAGTCACTCCGCCGCATTGGCGGAAAGAACGTTTCAAATTCCTACTACATTTTCGGTTGTTAAATAAAAGAAAGCCCCTGGAAAGGGGTTTTTCTTTTTTTCCTGTTATAATCTAATTATGGGAATAATAAAACATTATTATGGTCCTGCAGGTGTTTGGAACGGACCTTATGACTGTTACACAATTTTTAACATAGGTACTTCTCGTTTCCTCATTCTAGTAGCACCCCTATTACTATTCCTAATTTTTTTGATCTTTTTACTGATAATAAAAAGGTTTAATTTTAAGTATTTGACAATAGCTTTCTTAATTTTAGTTCTTTTATATGCTCTTGAGTTTTTTGTAACCCCTATTCTTGGAATAAATCTTATTGGAGTACCCCTCATTGATTCTGGTCCATGTTATTAGAATCGTTGCGGTCTACCATTCATTTATGCTAAAATTTCCTTCACTTGGGCATATAGCTCAGTTGGTTAGAGCGCGGCTCTGATAAAGCCGAGGTCCTTGGTTCGAATCCAAGTGTGCCCACCAGATTTCTTTATCTCCCAATCCTTCTTAGCAACCACACTTTTTGATTGATAAACAATCATAGTTAAACCTTGACTTAAGGCTATTTTAGTGCTATATTAGCCCCGATGATGCAAAAGGGAAGCATCTGAGGGGCAAAGTAAGTAATAAAGAAAATATGCGAAAATCCAAAAAATTAAATCAACTAGAGAAATCTTCTTTCTTTACTTAAATCTCCCCTCTAGACAAGATACAACTTAAAAGTTAGAATTTAGCGGTTTCGTTGTTTTATTTTGGGCTTACGGGCCTGTGGCTCAGCTGGCTAGAGCACCTCATTTGCAATGAGGAGGTCGGCGGTTCAAGTCCGCCCAGGTCCACCAGCAGTTTGCACTTTAAAAATTGGATAGAAGAAAATCTGACAAGCTGGTTCTATGAACAGAAACAGTAAATAAGACTTAACCAGACTTGTTTCCAGTTGTCAGATTTAGGATCTGGTTTAAGGCGTTTGGTGGATGCCTTGGCTCTTTTAGCTGATGAAGGACGCGGCAGTCTGCGATAAGCTCCGGTTAGCTGGCAACAAGCTTTGACCCGGAGATTTCCGAATGGGGTAACCCGCCTGATTTATCAGGCACCCACCGCCCAATTCATAAGCGGTGTGGGAGGAACTCCCTGAACTGAAACATCTAAGTAAGGGGAGGAAAAGAAAGCAATAGCGATTCCCTTAGTAGCGGCGAGCGAAAGGGGAACAGCCTAAACCCCGAGTTTACTTGGGGGGTTGTAGGGCTTGCCTGCCTTTAATGGTGAGAAGTCACAAAACTTTTTGGTAGCAGAAAGATCTGGAATGGTTTGCCACAGAGAGTGAAAGTCTCGTATGCGACACCAAAAAGACTTCTGGCGAGTACCTGAGTACCGCGGGACACGTGAAATCTTGCGGGAATCTACGTCGACCATGACGTAAGGCTAAATACTAAAAGAGACCGATAGTGGACAAGTACCGTGAGGGAAAGGTGAAAAGAACCCCTGTGAGGGGAGTGAAATAGATCTGAAACCAGACGCTAACAAGCAGTCGGAGCCTCGATTTATCGGGGTGACGGCGTGCCTATTGAAGAATGAGCCGGCGAGTTATGCAGCACTGCGAGTCTAAGTTCTTAAACGAATGAAGGCGTAGTGAAAGCGAGCCCTAACTGGGCGTTTAGTAGTGTTGCACAGACCCGAAACCGGGTGAGCTACCTATGAGCAGGGTGAGCTCCGACGAAAGTCGGAGGGAGGCCCGAACCCGTTACCGCTGCAAAGGTATGGGATGACTTGTGGGTAGAGGTGATATGCCAATCGAACCCGGAGATAGCTGGTTCTCCCCGAAATATATTTAAGTATAGCATTCTGTGATGGGCTTGCGGGGTAGAGTTACTGAATGGCTTTGGCAAGCGCAAGCGAGCCAAGCTAACCAAACTCCGAATACGCAAGTTTTTTAGCAGAATAGTCAGACCGTTCGGGCTAAGCCGAATAGTCTAAAGGGAAACAGCCCAGACCATCAGTTAAGGTCCCTAAGATCAAGCTAAGTGTGGAAGGAAGTATCATTCCTTAGACAGGTAGGAGGTTGGCTCAGAAGCAGCCACCCTTTAAAGAGTGCGTAACAGCTCACTATCCGATTTGGGAGTGGTGCGCCGAAAATTCAACGGGGCTAAAGCTTGCTAAATATCTTTTGATATTTGGTTCTAGGCCTTTTGGTCTAGAAACACCGAAACTATGGATCCGCCGTAAGGCGGGTGGTAGGGGAGCGTTCTTGGTGGGGTGAAGCTTTGACGTAAGTCAGGGTGGACTGCCAAGAAGTGAGAATGCCGGCATGAGTAACAACACTCCGGTGAAAAACCGGAGCGCCGAATACCCAAGGTTTCCTTCGCAACGATAATCGGCGAAGGGTTAGTCGGTCCTAAGCCAAGTCCCGGAAAACGGGGGTAGGTGATGGATAAGCCGCTAAGATTCGGCTACCAAGTTTAGCCCGTTAGTTCACGCAAGTGATCATACGATCGCAAGATCGTATTCAACGAAGGGTTGACAAAGATGGAGGTTTCTCCATTGCTTTGCAAATGCAATGCTAAGTAGTTAGGAAGTGGCAGCAGGTAAATCCGCTGATTTTCCACGCTTCTAGCTCTCGATTTATCGGGGACGAGAGGCGTGGTCCACGCTTTATCTAAGCTACGATGGCTCCGAAAGGCGCAAGTTGATCGGAGGTAGAACGCCTTCAGCTTTCAAGAAAATGCTCGTCGTGAGGACTAAATTTGACCGTACCGCAAACCGACACAGGTGGGTTGGTAGAGTATACCAAGGCGATCGGGAGAACTATTTCCAAGGAACTCGGCAAAAAATCTGGGCGTAAGCTATGCGAGATGCCCTACCCGCCGCAAGGCGGGTCGCAGCTAAAGATTCTCAAGCGACTGTTTAGCAAAAACACAGGGCTCTGCAAACCCGTAAGGGGAAGTATAGGGCCTGACGCCTGACCAGTGCCGTAAGGTTAAGGAAGGGGCTGCAAGGCTCCGACTGAAGCCACGGTAAACGTCCGCAGTAACTATAACTGTGCTAAGGTAGGAAAAGCTGCCTTAGAGAAATCTGACTAAATGCTGGAAAGTCTGAGTATCTTGTGCTACCGAAATCTAAGTGTTAATATACACATAGATTGGGTAAAAAAGCAACGAGTGCAGATAATCAGCAGGAAAGGTTAAAAACAATTGGCTGGGTAATTGGATTCGTAGATGGTGAAGGTTGTTTTTGCGTGAGTATCAACCGTAATAAAGAAGCAAAGATTGGTTGGCAGGTTGTACCTGAGTTTGTTGTGACTCAGGGAGAAAAAAGCCTAAAGTCTTTGAAGGAATTAGAAACATTCTTCTCTTGCGGAAAAATCTTTATTAACAAAAGATACGATAACCACAAAGAACATCTTTACCGCTTCTGTATCCGTTCTCTAAATGATTTACGAGAAAAGGTGATACCTTTTTTCGTGAGGAACCCGTTAAGGACAGCTAAAATGGAAGATTTCATTAAATTTTCCAGAATTGTTGCTCTTATGGATGGGAGACATCTAACCAGAGAAGGTATAGAAGAAATAGCAGCAATTGCTCAAACTATGAATCGTAAAAAACCGGCTAGGTTTTTAAAATCCTCAGAGACTATACGTCAGACACGACAAAATTAAATAGGTTGTCGTGAAGATATAGTCCGAACTCACTAGCGATAGTGAGGGTTAAAAGGAACGTAACCACTCCAAATCAAAATGGAGCAACACTTAAAGGAATGAGCGAAATTCCTTGTCGGGTAAGTTCCGACCCGCACGAAAGGCAGAACGACTTGAGAACTGTCTTGGGAATAGACCCGGTGAAATTGAGATGGCTGTGAAGACGCGGCCTAAGTATGCCAGGACAAAAAGACCCCGTGGAGCTTTACTACAACTTGGCCCTGCGTTAGGTTGTAAGATGTGTAGTGTAGGTGGGAGTCTTCGGACAACAATGAAACACCACCCTTCTCACAATTTAGTGCTTACTTTGACCCATGATCTGGGCAAAGAACAAGGTCTGGTGGGTAGTTTGACTGGGGCGGTCCCCGCCTAAAGAGTAACGGTGGGGTCCAAAGGTTCGCTTATCCCGGATGGAAATCGGGATGGACGTGTAAAGGCAAAAGCGAGCTTGACTGCGAGGCCTACAAGCCGAGCAGGTACGAAAGTAGGGCTTAGTGATCCTCCGATTGCCTTGTGGGAGGCACGGAGCTTAACGGATAAAAGCTACCCCGGGGATAACAGGCTAATAGTGCCCAAGAGTTCATATCGACGGCACTGTTTGGCACCTCGATGTCGGCTCGTCTTATCCTCCTGCTGAAGTAGGCGGGAAGGGTTGGGCTGTTCGCCCATTAAAAAGGTACGCGAGCTGGGTTCAGAACGTAAGTTACATTGCGTTCTACCGCAGTAATGCGGTACAATAAATCCGACTAAAATCGGTGAAACCCTAATCTTAGCAAGCCAAAACGCTAAGAAGGGCAATACCGAGGGTAAGCGGAGTTTAGATGACCAAAAAGGTTACATAAACTCTTTGATCCCGTAGAGACTGATCCGAAAGGATAGGTTCCGAGAATATTCGGGACAATACGTCGGCTCCCACTTTAAGATTTCCAGATATGGTTTTTTAACCTAAGTTTGGAAGGTGGGATGAAGATATAGTCCATGCCCTCAGTAATGAGGGAACAACATGCGTGAGACAGTAGACCTGTATCAGTTGACATTGATACTAACGAGCTGTCGTCCTTTCCGGTGTTTTGGACAATAAGAGGAAAAGAAAGGCATCCGCTAGTAAGGCGGATGAAAATCTGGCTGTATGCTGGAAACTCCGTTCTCGGAAAGAGATTTAGAATCTTGAGCTACAGATCTTCTAGAGTTAGACTATTTCTAGTCAGGTTTGTAAAAATGCTTCAAGTGCGGACAATCAGCAGGCAAACATTAGAAATGACCACGATAAATGTGAGCCTCAGAGACTATATGCCAGATCCGTTTTCGTAATTAGTGAAAGCGGAAAGATATAGTCCGAACTCTTGTGCGAGCAGGAGAGTTGAGTAGAAATATTCAACCACCCGTTAACTGACGGGGAGTAACAAATTGTCGGTCTCTATCCGGCATACTCGTAGGAATCTTGAGAGGGGCTGCTTCTAGTACGAGAGGACCGAAGCGGACCAGCCTCTGGTGTACCAGCTGTGGAGCTTCTGCAACGCTGGGTAGCTATGCTGGGTTGGTATAAGCGCTGAAAGCATCTAAGTGCGAAGACCACCTCAAGATTAGGATTCTTAGATCCCTGGGAGACTACCAGGTTGATAGGCGGCAAGTGTAAGAGTAGTAATACTTTCAGCTAAGCCGTACTAATAGATCTTTTCAGATCCAAGGATCTTCAAAGATTTGTGCTCACCTAAAGCGGGCTAAGATCCCAAAGATTTATAAACTTCTATCCAATTTTTAGAGTGTAAAAATTGAACTAAATTAATCGAATTATTAGGCAAATTAACAAGCAATAGCAATTATTTATTAGGATTGCTAACAGCTTTTAATAATTGATTGAGTTTCGATCAATTTTGTAAGGCTGTTAGAGCGGAGCGGCTCCACCCCTTACCATCCCGAACAGGGTCGTGAAACGTTCCAGCGGAGACGATACTTAGGCCACAAGGCCCCGGGAAAATATCTCACAGCTGTAATTTGGAAAAACCCTCGTTAAAACCGGGGGTTTTTCTTTTGAAAAGCTTGCATTTGAATTTATCCTTACTATATAATGTGGCGGTCATTGGTAGAACCAATAGGAAAGGGTTTTTATTTTATGGTTAAAGAAGAAGCGGCTCCAATCTCGAAAATGCAGAAGCTGCTCGAAAAAAATAATGTCTCTCCCCGTCTTTTAGCCAAAGGAGAAAAAGTTGAAGGAAAAGTTCTGACTAAACTAGCAGACAGTTTGTTAGTGGACTTAGGCGCTAAGGCCGAAGGTGTGATCCCTCTTAAAGAATTGGAAGACTTAGAAAACGAACCAAAAGAAGGGGATAAAATAATCGCCATTGTTTCTCAGACGGAAAACGATTCAGGGCTGATTATTCTTACCTTAAGAAAAAATCAAAAAGAAAAAGTTTGGGAAAGTTTGCAGCAAGGTTCTGATAAAGGCGAGATTGTTGACGTAAAAGGAGTCGAAGCCAACAGGGGCGGTTTGATAGTTGATTATAATGGTTTACGTGGATTTGTTCCGTCAGCCCATCTTTCAACTAATGCGAAGGATGCTATCGGTAAAAAAATTTCCGTTAAAGTTCTTGAAGCCAACAAAAACTTCAATCGGCTAGTTTTCTCGGAAAAAGAAGTCGTCGGTGAAACTTCTCCAAAGATCGATCTTCCCTTCAAGATCAGCGACGTATTGAATGTCACAATTTCAAAAATTTTACCTTTTGGCCTGCTAGTTACTCTGACCGGTGGATCAGAAGGCTTGATTCATATCAGCGAAATTTCCTGGACAAGGGTTGAGAATATAACAGAGAGCTATAAGACTGGTCAAGAAATCAAGGCAAAAGTAATTTCTATTGATCCTGCGACCGGTAGGATTAACCTCTCAATTAAACAACTGGAAGAAGATCCATGGCAGACAGCAGCAAAGAAATACAGAGTCGGAGAAACTTTCGAAAAGAAAGTTTCCAGACTAACTAGTTATGGTGCCTTTGTTGAGCTTGAGAAAGGTATTGAAGGATTATTGCATTCATCGAAAATTCCTTACGGACGCGAGTTGAAAGTTGGAGACTCTTTAAAGGTTTCAATCGATCTATTCAATACGGAGCAAAGAAGGGTTGCCTTGAGGCTTGCTTCAGAAGATGCTACGGAGAATAATAAGGAAGAAAAGTCAGCCGAAAAACCTAAAAAGGAAAAAGCGACTAAAAAATCTAAAGCTACTAAGGAATAACCTTTCGTAAATGTCAAAAAAATTAGTTGAGAAATTTACTGAAAAAGCCAAAATTGTTCTTAGCTCCGCTTCTAGGCAAGCAAAGCACTTAGGTAGCAACTTTGTTGATACAGAGCATATTCTCCTTGCTATTTTGGAAAGCGAGTCTTGCGTAGGCTATAAAATAATTACATCATTTCAAACAAGTCCCGAAAAAATGAGAGAGTCGATAATTAATTCAACTGAAAGCGAAACAATTCAGGAAAAGAGCGGCTTTTCCGAAAGTGCTCAAGAAGCAATTGCCCAGGCCACGCTGCAAGCCTACCTTCTTGGTAATGCTTATGTCGGTACTGAACATTTGCTTTATGGATTAGCTAAAACACCGCTTGGGTTAGCTTACCACGTATTGCAAAGTTGGGGAATAAGTTACGACATGATCAAATCCAAGCTCGAAAATTATTCGCCCGCAACAGTCCAATCCCATACAGAAACTGCAACACCCCTATTAAACACGTACGGGAAAGATTTAACCTTGCTAGCTCTAAGTAAAGAACTAGATCCAATTATTGGCCGAGAAGAAGAAATTAACAGAGTGATTCAGATTCTCGCGAGAAGAACGAAAAACAACCCCGTCTTGATAGGAGAGGCTGGCGTTGGTAAGACGGCAATTGTCGAAGGGTTGGCTCAAAAAATTGTCCAACATAAAGTGCCCCAGAAATTTTTTAACACCAGAATTGTAAGCCTTGACATAAATTCACTGGTAGCTGGTACAAGATTCCGAGGAGATTTTGAAGAAAGACTACTTGGATTACTGGAAGAAATAAAAGAAGCCGCGAATATAACCCTTTTTATTGATGAAATCCAGACGATTATTGGAGCTGGAAGCGCTGGTGGTGCTTTGGACGCAGCCAATATTTTAAAACCTGTTTTAAGCAAGGGGGAAGTGAGTTGCATTGGCTCTACAACAGCGGATGAATATACCGAGTTTATAGAAGAAAATCCGGCGCTTGAGAGGCGCTTTCAGCCTATTTATGTTGAAGAACCGGATATAAAGAATACCATTTCGATTTTGGAGGGCTTAAAAAGACGCTACGAAAACCATCATGGAGTTCATATAAACAAAAAGGCGATTTCAGCGGCGGCGAAACTTGCTTCTCGCTACATAGTTGATCGTCATCTCCCTGATAGTGCCATTGATCTGATGGATGAGACCGCTAGTAGAAAGGCGCTTAGTGCTAACCAATTAAATAGCAAAGCGTTGCAAATAGGTTCGAAGATCGAAAACATACGCCTAAGGAAAGAGGCACTGCTTCGACAAGAGGAATGGGATCTGGCCTTAAAATTAAAAGAAAAAGAGCAGGATTTTTCAAAAAAGCTCGATAAATCGCTGGTTAAACAAAAAACCGAAGATTCCAGTATGGTTGAAGAAGAAGATATTGCGTTCACCGTTTCATCGATGACTGGCATTCCAATTGAAGATATTACCTCTTCTGAGGCCGCAAAGCTACTGAATTTGGAAAAGCAGCTTGCTAAAAAAGTGGTTGGGCAAGGCCATGTCCTCAAGCAAATCTCATCCTTGCTGCGTCGAAGTAGGGTTGGTTTACATGATCCAAATAAACCAATTGGCAGTTTCATTTTCCTTGGAACAAGTGGGGTTGGTAAAACTCTTGTCGCCCAAACTCTTGCAGAAACTCTGTTTGGCGATCCTGAAAGTTTAGTCCGTTTCGATATGAGCGAGTTTTCAGAACCACATACCGTCGCTCGTTTTATGGGAGCGCCGCCTGGTTATGTTGGTTACGAAGAAGGTGGAGAGTTAGTTGAAAAATTGCGACACCACCCATACAGCGTTGTCCTTTTGGATGAGATCGAGAAAGCTCACAGCGAGGTTTTCAACGTCTTATTACAGATTCTAGATAATGGCCGTTTGACGGACGGAAAGGGAAGGGAAATAAACTTCCGCAATACCATCATTATAATGACCAGCAACGTCGGTAGTCACTTAATAAAAAAGGAGGGTGAAATTGGTTTTGGCCGCTCAAAAGAAAAGACAGAAAGTTTCAAATACATTTCAGAAAAGTTGACGGAAGAGCTAAAAAAGCGGTTTAGGGTTGAATTTTTAAATAGGATTGATTCAACAATTGTTTTCAAACCGCTCTCTAAAGAGACGGTTAAAAAAATCGCAAGATTGTTAGTGAAAGAAACAGCCACACGGCTAAAACAAGAGCATAAGATTGAACTGGAAGTCGCAGAGGGAGTTTTTGATTTTTTGGTTGAAAAAGGTTTTTCGCAGGAGTTTGGCGCCAGAGAAATGCGCCGAGTTATTACAGAGTACCTTGCCGACCCACTTTCCGAAGGAATTCTCTCCAGTCGTTTCAAAAAAGATCAAAAAGTTAAAGCTTGCGTAACCAAAGGCGACATTGTTATTAAGACAATTTAAGTACCCTCGGTTAAATTCCTTGCTTGATAAATAAAACTAGTCTAGAATGTGTTGGTGATGGTGAAGGCTTCTAGTATTTATGTATGTCAACAATGTAACTATCAATCCCCTCAATATCTAGGGAAGTGCCCGAATTGCGGGGCTTGGGGCAGTTTGGTCGAAACGTTAGTAGCGCCAGAGGCTGGTTCTACAAAAGGAGGTGGAAATAGAGTAGGATCAAAGCCCACTAAGCTTTCTACTAGCTCTTCTAAGCCACTACAGAGGCTTAAAACAGGCTTAGAAGAGGTGGATAGAGTCTTGGGTGGTGGTATTGTGCCTGGTAGTGTAGTTCTTCTGGCTGGCGATCCAGGAATCGGAAAATCAACGATATTATTAGAACTTGCGTCTCTTTTCAAGTCCCTATATGTTGCCGGAGAAGAAAGTGTTGCTCAAGTCCATCTACGGGCTGGTAGATTAGGGCTTTTAAAAAATAAAAAAGACGATCTTTATATTTTGGCTGAAACTGAAATCGAAAACATTCTTCAGGCGGCAAGAGATGATAGTTACCAAATCCTGATTGTTGATTCAATTCAATCCGTTACAACAGATGATTTGGAATCGGCAGCGGGCAGCATTGCCCAAGTTCGGGAAACAGCTTACAGACTGCACCGCCTGGCAAAAGAAGAGAAACTCGCGGTTTTTTTGATTGGCCACATAAACAAGGAGGGATCGATTGCCGGTCCAAAAGTCTTGGAACACTTGGTCGACACAGTTTTATATCTGCAAGGCGAGCAGGAGGGTTACTTTAGAATATTGACGACTTCAAAAAATAGATTTGGCCCGGTGGACGAAGTTGGCGTCTTTGAAATGAATGAAGCTGGTATGAAGGAAGTAAAAAACCCCTCAGAGAAATTTCTCTCCAACCGAATTTCAGCGCCAGGTTCAATTGTTGTTCCGGTAATGGAAGGCTCCCGTCCTATTTTGACCGAAATACAAGCTTTAACAAATCAAACTAATCTAGTAATGCCAATCCGCCGCTCCCTTGGAATAGATCAGACAAGACTCCAACTTTTAATTGCCACTTTGGCAAAGAGAGCTGGGATTTTTCTTGGCAATCAAGACGTATTTGTCAATGTCGCTGGAGGCTTATCAATACGTGAACGTAGTGTCGATCTCGGCGTTTGTTTGGCTATTGCAAGTAGTGCCCATGATGAGGTAATATCTAGGGACACAGTGGCAATAGGGGAGGTAGGATTGCTTGGCGAGGTAAGAAGCGCACCATTTCTGGAGAAGAGGATAGAAGAAGCTAAAAGACTTGGATTTAAAAAGTTTATAACTAGTAAGAAAGTTCGGACACTGCGTGAAGCAGTAAAACTTGCCCTCAGTTTGAAAAATTAAGTTAGTAGCGGTTTATTCAAGGGATTTATCTTACCGACTGCTAGCTAGAAAGGAATTATCTACATGAATCTACAAGTGCTCGGAAGATTTTTTCTCGCTGCGGTTTTCGGCTCGTTAGGCTATCTAGTTTCTTCGAAATTGTTTATCGTCAATAATAGTAATGCCCAGCTTGGTGTAAATATCGCTATTGGCGTTTTAATGGGTTTAATTGGTGTTTTCGTTGTTCCAATAGTAAGTATGTGGTTAAAAAATTGGAGTACTGGTCTTTCGCAAAGAGTGGCAAACGAAGTTATATCTCAACTGCACCTTCCAAGAATGCGGCGGTCCTCTAACGGCAAAGAGAAAGAAAAAGCAACCTACTTAAACCCTATTGTTGTCGATACCAGCGCTCTGATTGACGGCCGTATTGCAGAAGTTGCCGAAAGTGGCTTTTTGACTGGTACTTTGATTGTCCCTCGTTTTGTCCTTTCAGAACTCCAACATATTGCTGATGCCTCTGACGCCCTCAGACGTGGGAAGGGTAGAAGGGGCTTAGAGGTTCTTGAACAGATAAAGAAATCAAAATGGTTGAAGACGGTAATTCATGCCGGTAATCTTTCAGAAGAGAAAAATATTGATGATAAAATTCTAGCTCTGGCCAAGTCTCTAAAAGCTAAAATATTGACTACAGATTTCAACCTAAATAAGGTAGCTACTGTTTCAGGGATTAAAATCCTCAATATCAATGAGCTTGCTAACTCCTTGAAAACAGTCCTTATACCAGGGGAAAATCTAGAAGTTAAAGTAATTCAGGAAGGTAAAGAAAAGACCCAAGGGGTGGGCTACTTACCTGATGGCACAATGATCGTTGTTGAAAATGGGGCGAGTTTCGTAGGTCAGACAATTTCTACAGTTGTTTCCCGTGTGCTTCAAACAGTGGCTGGGCGAATGATTTTCGTTCTGGTTGAACAGCCTGAAGGAAAACAAAAGGCTTAAGGAACAGGCGAAAAGTTATTATTTTCGTTCAGGTGTCTACAGAAAAGAAGAGCAACCTCTTTAGTAAATAAATTTCCCAAAAAAGTTATTATTTCTCCAACAGGTTACGCAGAATCCTGTAAAAATAATTCCCGCAACAAACAAGAGAGCCCTTTATAGAGCCTATTTTGACTATGGGTTTTTACTAATTTTTAACTACTTTTTTCTATGGGACTAAAAATACTTGACAAAAAGGAATCTTTGTGAGAAACTGGGATCAGAATTTCCCGCTACGAGAGAGTGAGAGTGTAACGGGAAATTGGTAGGTCCTAAGGTCACAGTCTTTGGGCAGGGGACTGTGACAACCCCGGCCCGCCGGCTGGCGAGGCGGGGAGGAATTATCCGAAAAAGCGGTTAAAATGAAACACCGCCATGGTCGGAAGGCCTTTGACACCAATGGCAGTGTTTCGATAAGTACATCTGGACAGCAGGTGTACTAACTAATATCTATTAAAGAGTTATTTGAGTAAAAAATCAAGTCTGAAATTAGTTTAGTAGATTTTAGGACCTTAGCACTGTAACAAAGTATATCAATAAGACTTCAAGAAAAGCCGTGGAATTTAGTCCCCGGCGTCTGGTCTGGGGTAACACTCATACTGGGCGCTGAGGATTAAAATTCACGGCTATTTCTTTGCCTATTTTTCGGCCGATTCACCAACCAAACATTATTTTCTTCGGTGTTTTTGGCGGTTTTTTCACTAAAATTTGATTAAAAATGAATAATTTTCTTGTTACCTTTTGCAGAAAAGGTAACACTAAAACTGCCGCTAAACTTCGCCCGGCTGTTGCACTAAGCCTGAAAAACATCGGGAATCCTCTGGAATTCTCTTCGGTCAGTTCCAGTTTCCTCTTGTTTTTCAGCAAGTGCAAAAACGCCGGGCTCAAATAGCGGATTTTAACGCGGATTAATCTAAGCGGATTGGGTACTACGTGTGATCGTAAGGCGAAAAGCATATTTTAATTCCAATTAAGACTCTAGCTAGGCAGAAGTTACCTAGCGCAAGACGCGAGAGTACCTGAAAAATTGAGGCGCTACGAAAATTTTGAAGTTACGTAGCGTCTTATAGTATTTGACAAGTCAAATTATTTGATGTATAATCCGCAAAGTTCTGTTCTAACAAACAGAAAGTTTCAATTGCACCTTAACTTCCCCTAAGGTAATAAGCAAGATAGATACCAGTTAACACCACAAGGAGGTGTACGGTGAGTGAGAGAGCATGGTTTATTCTAGTGTCGGTTATCGCCGGCGTGGCTCTGATCCTCGTTCTGTTGAGCTTGCTCATAGACTTGCTCAGATCTCGCATCAGCGAGATTGAGCAGGCAAACCAGATCGGGACAGCCGGCGAACATCTAGCGGCTCTTGAAGCCGCTCGGACCCGTCGTGGATTCCGCAATACAACGCGGGAAACCATCGATCGTGCTATCGAATCCATTCGTTGCGCGATCAACCGTCGAACAGGAGTCCCAGCTAGGGGTCAGCGGCGAGTAAGAGTTCATGTCACCAGGCCGCCGGGTGTGGAGGTCGACGTCCAAATCGATCCTGTACCCGCTGGACAAGAGCCGCCACCTGCAGAAGGCGACGGGCAGTAGAGGAAGGAGATCAGATCAATGAGACGAATAATCCTAGCGGTGCTACTGGCCGTCGTATTTGCGGTGTCGATATTCGCTGTCGTCCACCGGAGGGACTCCTCCGAGGGTAGTGGCAACGGGACACCAACACCGACGGCAACAACAGTGCTTCCAGAGGGGTGTGAGCCCGGGAGCAACGAGTGGGCTCTCGATGAGAGCCTGCACGGGGCGGATGGGAAGATCCTGAACAGCGGGCTTCCCGCTGAAACCGAAGCTGCGGTTACAGTGATCAAGAACGCAGCTCGGCAGGATCCATTCGTTCTTCACCAGCTCTTGCTGGACTATGGCGTTAGCGGGGTTCCTTCAGTAGAAGAACTTCGTTGCCTCAAAGCTCGGCAGGAGTGGTGGCTTCGGTTGGATGGGATACTGGCCGCATCAAGAAAAAACATGGTAACGATGCGGCAAGTTCTCGGTCTACCCGAAGACGTCCAGGGAAACGTAACGGTTTCCAATACAGCGGTCGTCAATGGCAATGTGACAGTCGTTAATTCGACGGCCAATGTAGGGGAGAATGTGTTGGCAGTTACCCCACCTGGCGCAAAGACGGTTTATCACAGGACCTTTTGCGCCAACATGGTACTGCCTCCTGGAGAGGAGGTGATGCCGTCGACCCCCACCCCATCGGTGGGCTCGACTCCGACGCCGCCGGCGACAAACACACCGTGTCCAACAAGGACACCGGTTGTTCCGCCGACGGCGACACCACCTCCACCAGTACCAACGCCGCCCCAGACGGCAGCACCGACGCCGACAAAGGTCCCGCCGTGTCTAAACTGCGAGACCCCAAACCCGCCGGAACCGACTCCGCCTTCGTGGCCGGCAACAGCAACACCGCGAGATCCTCATTCTGAGCCCACGGTGGAAATTCCGGTTGGTAATCCAACCCCAAAACCGACAAAGAATCCAACGCCTATGTCTTAGGGGGTGTTCGAGGAGAGGGAGAGGTTTTCACAGCACTAGTTGTGAGACCTCCCCCTCCCTTTCTCAAAGAAAGTAAGTAACTTATTTGCTCTCTTTGAGAAGGGGGACTTGACAGATCCTATAGTTTGTGTTATAATCCGCCTTCTATTATAATATTACTGCCAAAAAACAAAAAGTATGTTAAAAATAAATGATCGAATTAAAAAGATTTTTTCAGTAGCACTTAGCGGTGCTCTACTTTCGTTTAATTTATTTCCTTTAGTTGCAGCTCCGGTTTATGCTAGCGGAGCAAGCCTAGAGTTAACAAATACAGTTGATAAAAATTTGGCTGATCGTGGAGAAGTTTTGAATTACACGATTACAGTTAAAAACACAGGTAGCGTCGATACTACAAATACCTATCTTTGGATAAATGATCCAAACTTGGCCGATTACATCAATGGTTCTGGTACATACACTCGTACTTCGACTAATGCTACCAAAAATTTGCCGGACTCTTGGGTAGCAGATGGAGCTAACTTTGGTACAGTTCCTGCCGGAACCAATGTTATCGTCAAATATCAAACCCGTGTTGCTCAAAATGCTAATACAGATAACATAGTTTGGGGTGTTGCAGCTCTGAAAAGTGATCAAACAGCTACTGTTCAATCAAATTCTTGGACACGAGTTATTTTGAAAAACCCAAGTCTTTGTGGTAGTAAGACAGCCGACAAGACTACAGCTTCAGTTGGAGAAACCGTCACCTTTTCTGCAGAAGTCTGCAACAACGGTAATATTGTTTTGCATGACGTATTAATCTATGATCGACTTGATTCTAGATTTGACTATGTTCCTGGTTCAACTACTTTAACTTCTCCAACTAGAACTATGGATATTGATGATGGTTGGTTGAAGCTTCATGTAAATATCGGTAATGTAAATCCTGGCGAACATTATGTTTTGAAATACAAGGTAAAGGTTAATTCTACAGCTAACGCTGGCGACGACATTCAAAACGTTGCCCAGTTTAATTCGACCGAAACAAACAACTGGCTACAATGCGCTGTTCACATTAAAGTTGTAGAGCAAGGAAAGAAAGGTGGATTTCTTAAGATTTTCAAATTCGAAGATTTGAATGGCGATGGTGTTTTCAACAACAATGAGCAAGGTCTACCTGGATTTCAATTCAGAATAGTTGGTGAAGGCAAAGACTTCACTATCACAACTAGCGATGGTGGGGTATTCTTAAGCGAAGAGCTTCCAGTCGGTACATACACTATTAGTGAAATAGTTCCTGACAACTGGGCACTAACTACGTCAAATGACGTAAAGGTTGAATTAAAGGCTGGTGTGCTTTCAGAGGTTAGATTTGGCGATAAGCAAACTGGTAAAGTATTACCTGAACTTCCAAACACAGGTCCTGGAGTTGCATTCTTGCTACTTTTAGGTACCGTTCCAGCAGGGTACGCCGTTAGATTTTTGAAGAGAAAGATCTAACACTCTGTGTAACCCCGACTAAGGTCGGGGTTACTCTAGAATGTTGCGGCCCCGCTGTTGCGAGGGCTAAATCTAGAGCTTGTTGACAAACGATATTTTGTGTGATTAAATGTGGGTGAACTTTTTACCTCGCGAGTTTTTCCCAATAGCGATGGAAATTTTTGACTATAAAATGTTCTTAATTCTAAATTCATAACTCTTAATTCAAATTGTATGCCAAAAACAAAGGCTATTCCAAAAGAAGAAAAAACTGAAAGTACAAAGAAAGAGACTCCTGTTATCCTCGAAGAGGAAAAAGAAGTAGAAATTTCTCGTGAGCCTGTATCAGGTTCTAGTGAAAAAAGAAAAGGTGTCCTTGAAGTAATGCCCGAGGGATACGGTTTCTTGCGGGCCAATGGTTTGAATCCAAGTAGCGATGACATCTACATTTCCCAGTCTCAAATCCGCCGATTTGATATTCGTCCCGGTGATGAGGTAGAAGGGGAAGTACGTCCTCCAAAAGATACGGAGCGTTATTTCGGCATGCTGAAGGTCCTAAAGATAAATGGGATTGCGGTTGAGGCTGCGGCAAGAAGGCCTCGTTTTGAAAGTTTGACACCTGTCTATCCAAACCGCCTTCTAAAGCTGGAAACTGGCAAAACTCCCATTTCAACTCGCGTAATTGATTTACTTGTTCCAGTTGGGTTTGGTCAGAGAGGAATGATAGTTTCGCCTCCAAAAGCCGGAAAGACAACAATTTTGAAAGAGATGGCAAATGGCGTTTCTACTAATTTCCCAAAAGCGGTTCTGATGGCTGTTTTGATTGGGGAACGACCGGAAGAAGTTACAGATATCACTAGAAGTATCAAAGGGGAAGTCCATTCTTCCAATTTTGACGATCCGGCTGAGCACCAAACTAGAATTGCCGAACTCTCACTTGAGAGGGCTAAAAGATTAGTTGAAGATGGAAAAGATGTTGTTATCCTACTGGATTCAATTACGAGACTTGGTCGTGCTTACAATTTAGCCTTGCCGCCGTCAGGTAGAACTTTGAGTGGTGGTTTTGATCCAGCAGCCCTTTATCCGCCAAAACGTTTCTTTGGTGCTGCAAGAAATTTTGAACAAGGTGGTTCTCTAACTATCCTCGCTACAGCCTTGGTCGACACAGGCAGTAGGATGGATGATCTTATCTATGAAGAGTTTAAGGGAACCGGAAACATGGAGCTTCATCTTGATCGAGGCCTTGCTGAGCGAAGGATTTATCCGTCAATCGATGTTTCAAAATCAGGAACGAGAAATGAGGAGCTTTTAATCGAGTCCTCCCAGCTGCAAAAGATATGGCGCTTGCGTCGAATGCTTGATACTTTGAATGAGGTTGAGAGGACAGAACTTTTCTTGGATAGGCTTGCAAAAACAACAACAAATCAAGAATTTCTTGACAGTTTGCACAAAGAAATGGGCTAACAATTTTTTACTGACCAGTCAGCCAATTTAGACCACCTAACCTTTGACAAGTAAGCGTGTCTGTGCTATACTTTTTTGCGAAGCTTAAAGAACAACAACTTTAAGCTTTTCGCGTTTTTAGGCAGGTTTTAGGAGGGCACCCACAACAAGGAATAAAGGTAAAACTATCGATATTCTTAGTTGTTGGGTATAAATGACGAATAACAGTCAATCGGATAGCGATTCGACATATTACTCTACATATACCACTTACGAATACGATTTCATCAATGGAGATATTGCCAAAAGAGGAGTCGTTTCAGTCAACTTCCTTGGACGAGTTATTAATGTCCTAGCAGCTGTAAGAAATTTTGCTTTTTCGACTGCTTTTGTTTCCTGGCAGTCAATAGTTTTTCTTTTCTGCTTTGTCGTTTACATCCAAAAAAAGCTTGTGGCTTCTGTTTACCTTCTCGAGAGTGGCAAAGACGCTCTTGTTAGCGTTTTAATGTGGCGAAGGGGCTTTCTTTTTAGGCCTACAGTTCATGGTGGGTTGCTGGGAATCGCGTCTGTTGCGTTGATTGTCAGCAGCCTTTTTAGCAACAAAGTGGCGCCGAAGGACTTTACCAGGGATTTAGTGCTTGCCGCCACCAATACACCACAAACAATTGTTCCTAGCGGCCGCGCTCGGTCAGAAGTTGTAAACTATACCGTGGCTAATGGGGAAACACTTTCAAGCGTAGCAAAAAAATACGATGTTTCGGTTGATTCAATAAAATGGGCAAATAACCTTTCAGACGAAGATGATATAAAAACTGGACAAACAATTTCAATTCCACCGGTCAGCGGTATTGTCTACAAAGTAAAGGCTGGAGATACACTTGCTTCTGTTGGTAAGGAGTATAGTGCAGACGCGCAGACAATTGCAGATTACCCCTTTAATTATATAGACGACACCCTTTCTATAAAATCAGGCCAAACTTTAATAATTCCTGGTGGAGTGAAGCCGGCTCCAGCATATTATCCAGGTGTTCCGGCGAGGAACAACCCCATTTACTATGCAGGTGGTGGGGGATTTTTGTCTTGGCCTGTTGCGGGTGGGGGTATAAGTCAATATCCGTCATGGTGGCATCCAGCAGTAGATATTGCCGCTCCATATGGAACAGGCGTTTACGCGGCTAGAGAAGGAAAGGTACTAACAACTAGTTATCAAGGTTATGGTTTTGGGAACTACATTTTGATCGATCATGGGGAGGGTTATACTGCAGCTTATGCCCATCTCTCGGCTATCTATGTTTCAATAGGCCAGGCTGTTAGTAGGGGACAATTAATTGGAGCCGTTGGTTGTACTGGGTTTTGTACTGGGCCGCATCTTCACTTCGAAGTTCGCCGCGATGGAAACGCCGTAAATCCTCTGTCATTGTTCTAGTTTATTTCTCCTGGTTTACAATCAACCAATTGAACTTAATCGCTTGAGTTGCTGAGGCCGTTGCCTCGTTAAGTTTATCTCCAACCGACCTTTCCAACCCGACTGTAAAGCTTTCACCGGTCTTTTGTTCTTTGATATACAGAGTTAGCCCATCTGTTTTTGTAGTTGGGGTTATATAGATTAGCGAATCTTCAGCTACTTTGTCGGATTTAATAACTACTTCTGTTTGATCTGGTTCGAGACTCGCTTGACCGGCAGTTTGCGAATCTTTCTTTACAGCCAGTTCCCCAAAAACTAATTTATCGAAATTTCCAACCAAAGCGGTTACCTTGTTAAATACAGCTTCGCCGGTGTCGCTGACCCAAGCTACCACTTGTCCAGCAGAGTCGTTCCAAATAAACTTAGCACCAGCAGAAACAGTTGCAACAACGTCATTGTTAAAGTCGAGTTTAAGTAGTTGTGGTGATTCACTAGCGCTTTGGTTTTGGTGAGCGATTTGGTATTCAATTGGCCCTGGGTAGTAGCCCATTTCGATAAAGACCATGATCTTTCCCGTGCCTGGACCAGCAAAGGGTTCCAGTGCTTTACCAATCGCCATACCGTCTCGCGTTGCTTTCATCGCGTAGCCGGGAAGAGTGGCAGAGGTAGTTAGATAATCTCCCGGCTGTATTGCGCCGTTTTCCGCCGAAACCTTGACTGGGACACGGCCATTTAGGGCAACCGGCATTGGGTTATCCTTTGGATTAATGACGTTATAACCAGTTGAGGTAAAGTCACCATAATTATTGGAGACAATGCCGATTACACCAGAGGCATAGGAAGTAGTGGATTTAATGAGCTTGGAAACCTTAACTTTGGGAGCATTAGGTAGAACATTGCCTTTGCCGTCTATAGCCGATACTTCAACAACTTCCGGACCAGCAACCATAAGATCTCCATACTCGGCATCTGATGCTACCGGATACATTTCTGCATAGTCGCTCCAGGCTCCAGGGGCAGTTGCTCCTTTCCAAGCGCCGTTATAAATCAAAAGTTTATTGTTTGTAGTATCGTATTCCATGGCAACGGTTCCTGTTTGGGCCGTAGGAGCTCCAATGGCGTTTCCGACTGATGTTGGAATATACACAAACCCTTCGGTTGCAGAGGTTGACAAAGCGGCATTAGCCAGAACCACACTTTTTACGGTATTATTTTTAATAATAGCTGCTGTGCCAGTTGGCGTTAAAAGAATATTTCCAGTTCCGGAAGTGAGGGTAAGAGATGTTGCTCCGGTAGTATTTCCAATAGAAATGGTATCAGCTACCGAGGCTGTCCCGATGTTGATGTTGGTGGCGTTGACTGAGCCGAGATTGATAGTCGCGTTACCCGATCCGGTTGGGACGCCGGGGTTTAGAGTTAAAGTCCCGGCGTTTTGGTTAGTCCCGGCGCCATTTCCAGTAGTGAGAGAAATCGACCCACCGGAACTTGTACCAACCGCGTTACCCCCCTGTAAAGAAATCGATCCACCTCCTCCAGTACCTACTGGAACCCCACCAGTTAGAACAACGGCTCCACCAGGCCCATTTGTACCACCGCCAGCGCCGCCATTTAGGTTAAGTTGACCACCGGTACCGTCACTTGACCCACCTGTCCCGGGAGTTATCGTAATTGCCCCACCAGACGCAGCAAAGACTCCGGCAGCGCCAATAATCTGAAGAGTTTGCGCAGCAGTAAGACCTGCCGCATCCTGAACTTTGATAGTGTGAGTGGCGCTGATGGAGCCTGCGAAAAACAAATCATAATCCCAGCCAGTGCCAATCTTTATAGCCGTTTCGGTACCAGTACCGCCGGTGATAGCGGAAATATTAATCCCGTTTAAAATAGCGTTGGCCACGCCTGTAGCGCTGATATTAAATCCGTTGATAGTTTGTGTAGCGGTCCTAGTGCCGGCAGTAGGTGTAGTGACAGATATATCGTTAAGAGTGCAATTACCAGTAGTACAAGTGAATGTTGTTGGTGAGCCTACGCTAAGGCCATTAAAAACTTTTGTTCCGGCACCGGTCACAAGAAGTATAAGTGGTCTAATAAATATTCCGTTGGTTGTTGTGGTTACCGCGTTAATATCGGTTGAAGTATCTTCAAAATTGAGTGTCATTAAACTTCCTGTTTCATTTGAGTTGACGGTGTGGGTATACACAGTGGTATTCAATCTTAAAAGACTTCCGGTTGTCATTGCACTGCCACCGGTTAAATCCAAACCCACTTCGCTAGTCAGCGTTGTCCAACTCCAAGCTTGAGAGAAGTTTGCGGAATCAATTGAGTGACCGACGGTAGCAGCACTAATAGCAGAAAGTGCACCACCACTGCCAGCACCACAAGCAAGATTGGTCCCATTACAAAGTTCCTTAGTGACACCGCCTTCTCTCACGTTGTAGCGGCCAGTGGAGTTGTTATACCAAATCATGCCGTTTGCAAGAGATCCTGGGACTCCCGTAATGCTTGTTTGCAGAGCGTCTTCGTTGGCAAGAATTGTTGCTCCGGATGCGGAATCAAGAGTTAGGGCACTACTACCGCCGGAAGCAATAGTTAACGCTCCAGCGGCAACGAGATTAGTAGTTGTGCCGAAAGAGAGGGTATTTGCTGCCGAGCGGTAAAGACTAATCGGGCTGCCATCAGACCCAAAAGTAATTCCTGCAGCCGCGTCATAGTCATTTGAAGCAAGCTGCAAAGAATAAGTTTTGGCATCAGCAATATAGACACCGATTCCAGTACCCATTTGAGCAGCTGTAATATTTTCGACATATAATCCATAGGCGTTTGTTATTGTTTCGCCTCCAATTTGCACTGGAGCTGCAGCGTAGAAATCATAGAGGTTGGTTAATATGATGGACGGTGACGATTCGTAAATCGTAGACTGTGTGTATACACCGTACAAATTATCCTTATTGACATTAAGCGACATATAGGGCGAAATATAAGCTCCATAAAATGTAGCGCTTGGATCCGCAACTCCATTATGAGCGTAGATTAGTTTATCTGTAGCTGAGGATCCAACAACCCCTAAGTGGCCTGCTACACTAGTATCGCCTTCTGCGTCTACTCTGAATTCCTGTGTGCCACCTACAGCTACACCAAGTAGGGTATAGTTGGCGGTTGCGGAAGCTGGATTGATGTACAAAGAGCCTTGGCCCACCCCAGTTCCGGCAGGAAGGGCTGCGGCTGTTATCAATCCGGTAGTTGTAAGTGCCCCACTGGTAGAGATTGACCAATTGTTGCCAGTGATTGCAACATCATCCTTGGCAGAACCAATTGATATGGTGTCTTTGGTGGTGTTATCTGTACCAATATTGATACTATTCCCGGCATTACCAGTACCTAGATTAATTGTTTTAATACCCGTACCACCTGTTCCGAGGTTAACGATTTGGGCACCGGTCCCACCACCGAAAGTAATCGTGCCGGTTTGGAGACCGGTACCACCAATGGTGATTGTACCGGTCGTCATGGCTGCGCCAATATTAACAATAGCTGCGGCTGAAGCGTTGGCAATGTTAACTGTAGTGGCACCAGAAGCACCATTGCCGATTGCTATAGTGTTGGTAGCAGTCGATTGACCTAGCGTGATCGTACCAGTACCGGCACCACCGGAAGCGCCAATATTTATTGTTCCGGCTACTCCTGGGATGATGTCGATACCTGAGGTAGTACCACCGAATGCACCTACGCCTGTACCCCCAATAAGCTGTAGAACCCCGCTGGTTGTACCAGTACTACCAATGGTAATGTTGCCAGTTCTAACCGCAGAACCACCACCAATGGCAATCGTTCCAGAGGTCATAGCATTGCCAAGAGAGATTGATCCGGCGGTTTGGGTGTCACCAATAGTGATGGCGTTTGCCCCGGTTCCACCGATGGTGATTGTGTTGGCCATGGCCGCTCCTGTTCCGATATTTACGGTCTTGGCATTAGTTGCACCGCCGGCAATGTTGACGGTTGTTGCTCCTTCACCAGCGCCCAGCGCCAGGATATTAGTTCCGGAAGATGAGCCGAGGGTAATATTGCCGGTTTGAGCAGTCCCACCAATGGTGATTGTACCGGTTGTTGTTGAAGCGCCAATAGCGTAGGTTGATCCGGCTACTCCATCCAGGGAGTAGTTGCCAGTGCCAACTCTTTCGACAATACCAGTTGCTCCGGTTGTGTTGCCGATGTTAATGGTTTTAGCGTTGTTGCTGGTACCAATATTTAAATTGGCAGTTCCAGCATCAATGTTGATTGCCTGAGCAGCAGTGGCATTGCCAATTGTTACTCCACCAGCAGCGGTAGTATCGATAATTGTATTACCTCTAGCGACTGCCTTGAATGGTGCAGCAGTAGAAGTAGCTAGAGTAGAAGCAGAGAGAATATATTGAGAACCAGTACCATTGGTTGAAGCAGAATTCTCACCAAAGGTAAAAGCCGTCTTCCCATCAGTCGTAAGAGACCAATTCCAAGTTTGAGCATTATCTCCGCTGTTTATTGAATTGGCACCGACTGCTGCCGTAATTGATGAAAGAGCAGAACTACCACCAGCTGCAGCCCAGGATAGCGTTGAACCATTATTAGTAAGAAATTTTCCGCTGTCTAGTGCGGGCATATCCAAATCATCCCATTTGTCGGCGTTCAAATTGGTTACTTTTGTTGTTGATGAAACTGTAAATGGAGCATTACCAGTTGCAATTGTTGAAGTAACTGTTGAAAAACTTGGTGTCGAAGAAGTGGTCAGACTTTGGTTCAACGTTGCACTACCTGATAAGGTCAATGTGTTTCCACCACCAGTAAGAGTAATGTTGCTGCCAGTGACTGTTAGGGTTCGTGAGGTAGTACCACCGGCAAGAGAGAAGCCGTCAGCATTTGCCGCAGCTGTCACCTTGGTTGTCCCGGCCCCTGTGTCTAAAACGACTGTTCCTGAATTGTCCGGGAAAGTAATTGTTTTGTTGCTAATAGTAGGGTCTGTAATGGCAAAAGTGGTTTTGACGGTATCAGCAGTAGTCCCATCAAATACAAGTGGGGAAGCCCCAGCAATTGTCGAAGAAGATAAATTGACAAATGTTCCGCCACTAAACGTCAGTGTTCCAGAGGTGTAACTGTCACTTGTATCGCTTCTTAAAAACGAGGCGGCGGCATAACCTTCAAGAGCAGCTGAATTTAAAGCATAAGAAGAGGAAGCGATTCGCTGGCGGGGAGTCATTTCGCTATCCCCACCAGCTTTGACACCTAAATAAAGTTCGTCATGATCAGTAAAAAGAGTGGCTGGTATTGGAGTAACATCGTTTGAATCACCGAGTGTTACTGAAAAAATACCATTCGCATCTGGAGTGACGCTGCGAGTGGACGATTCCCACAAACAAGTATTAGCACAAGCGCTGGGTGGGGCGTCACTATGGTCATCCGTGTAAATTCTAAAACTAATAGTTGTTGCGATAATAATTGGCTGGCCTGTTGTTGTAGAAGTAAGCCGGCCTTGAAAAGAAAGTATCCGGGGTGGGGAGGCAGCTCCCAGCACACCCCCAATTTCAGCTACCATTTCTTTTTTTGTGCTGTTCATTTCCGGTCTAAGTACATAAAAGTATGTCAAAGAACCTCCAACACCAATTAGGAAAATCACCAAAAGAATATAGTTGAGAGTAGCTGCAAAGCCCCAGCGGTGGTAACGGTGGTACCAATCCGGACGATCATGGCCCAAATGCCGAATTAATTTTTTATGAAAAGTGATGGCAGGAAGTCGGGAAGATATCTTTTTGAATTCATCTGCTAGAAAGTCTCTGACGCCTATCGTTAGAGGTAGGGTTTTAACCAAACCTTCTTTCGAAGCCCAGGAGAGGAAGGTGCGCAGAGAAGAGGTTTTTCTAGAAACAATCGAAGGCTTGTCTGGAAATGAGCTATTTAGATAAAAAGCATAATTTTCTATATCAGACTGTTTCAGGGCCTGAAGAGTTTTACCTCTACCTTTTAGCCAGAGTAGAAAGGCTCGTTGGTCAGCAACGTAGTTTTTGACTGTTGGTGCTGACAGATTTCTTTCTTTCAAAGTCGCTCTATAGCTTGCGGCTATATCGTCGACAAAAGGAACTGCCGCTTCTTTAGTTTGCCTCGACGCAGCGAGTAAATCAGTTGAAACCACCCCTTCTTTTGAAGCCCAGGACAAGAACTTGCGGAGAGAGGAGACTCTTCTAGAAATGATTGAAGGTTTGGTTTTGAAAGCCTCTTTTAGGTAACCCGCGTAAAGTTGGATATCAACTCTGGTTAGAGCGGCTGGTTTAAAAATGGATTGGTTTTTGCCCCAAGAAAGAAAGTGGTTTAAATCGGCAAGGTAGTTCTTAACGGTCGGAGTGGAGTATCCGCTACTTTTTAAGTACTCTCTAAATTTTAAAAAAACCCCTGCCACGGGGTCTTCGCTGGGCAGATTGTTCATTGGTAGGTCCTAGGCTCCTTTGAACGGTATAATTATACCTTTTTTATACCATATTTTTGGCCTCAAGTCAAGTTCATCGAAGCTGGAGGTAAGATTTGAGGTGTAAGATCTAGGTTATAAGGTCTACGGTCGATGGTCTAGGGTACAGGTTTTAGGACAAAATTTCTTGGAACACAGAGTATAGAACTTAAAGCCAATATTGAAACGACAGCTTAATATTTTGATATAGATATATCACATTTGTTATCTATTGAAGTTGAAAATGAATTGTCGAGGTGAAGTGGGAGCACCCCGACTCAATCGCTGGTCATGCTGGGAATGGTAGACTAGTCAAGCTGTTGCAGCAGACCTGCTCCGCTCTTTCAGCTTATCGGTAATAACTTCTGCCAATTGGATATGTCCTATGAAAGGTAGGAGTAAGAGGCAGATTATAGTTTCTACATCGCCCAGAAAAGGTAACTCCAAACTGCCGCTATCTTTTCTTTGTCACCTTTTGTTGTAAAGGTGACACCAAACAATCGCCAGACTGCGCGCGCTTCTCGCTTGCAGTCGCAGAGCGGAAACCTTCGGAAATTCACCTCCAGCTGGCGGTTCAGTTTCCGCTTTCCTTCGCTGCTTTGTGCTGCGCTCGCTTAACGCGTGCTCGTTAAGGCGAAAGAAAAAACGCTGAACTAATCGAGTCGCGTAAAGAAAAACCGCTATTACGGTAGCTGGCGTTTTTGCACTTGCTCAAAAACAAGTGGAGACTGGAACTGATTGATTAAGGAATTCCAGAGGACGTCCCGAAGCTTTTCAGCTTTAGTTCCAACAGCTGACGTATCATAGGTTGCCCTTTTCTTTATTGCTTCTTTTTGAGCAAGCAAAAGAAGCAACTTAAAATAATGACACTAATGCTTTTTGTTTAGAACTTTTAACCGATTGCCAATAGAGACTGTATGGAGATAAAATTCTTTCGAATGCTTAGACCGCTGGTGAGGTAGGTGGTGCTTGCTTATTTTCCGCTTTTGAGACGATGTAGCGGTTGTAGCGCTTGATCCCAAGGACCAAGAGTAGTATGACTGCCACGAGAATTGCCAGACCAATTAGAATCTGTACCCAAGGCAGAATCCAGAAGGAGAGAGATGCCGTAAGACTTTTTTGCGGAGACCCGTAAGAAAGAAGAAGCTCGGCTTTATAGTAACCTGGCAGGACAGATTTATTCCATTTATTTTCAAACTTTCTGACACTATCTGGTAGGACATTACCTGCGACGTCATTTACTTTTAGAGATTCTATACTTCTGCCAAAAATATCCTTGATGACAATTTCGCCAGTTGGTGCGAAGTGAACGTTTCCAAGGTTTCGGACTCGGCTTGTAAAATTAACAGGCGGTTTTTGGTAAATTGATTTATCAGTAGTGAAGCTAGCAACGACGCCGTTTTCCTTAGCAGCTCCTGCGACGCGAACGAATATTAAGGTTCCAATTTTTCCGGCGATCGCCGCACCACTGCCTGTTGTAGCCGGAGGTTTATTTCCAAAGAGAACAGCTCCAAAATGCCCGGAAGGCTCAGCGTTTGCCGGAACAAAAATTGTTACGTCAACCGGTTGGTGTTCCTTAGGTGCAAGTGTGATAGCGGTATTAGAAATAGTTATCCATTTTGAAAGGGAATAGGTACCAGAAGTTTCTGATTCAGGAATAAGGTTTGGAGTACCACTTTCATCTTTTGGCGCAACAAAATCATCCTTTTCAGGATAGTAAGTAGATTGGCTCTTTGTTACGTTTTCAATTATGATTTTTTCTGTTCTAGCCTCTCCTGGATTCATTGTGACGGATATAGTTACAGGAGAGACAGCAAGGCCGAAGCCTCCCGAATTAGTATCTATTGTTTGGGCTTTTACGAAAGCAACACCTGCAAAGAGAGCGGTAACAGGAATTATTAGAAGCAGATTTTTTTTATTCAAAATGGCAGAAGGCAGCTTTTTCATTTTTTAAAAATGTCCGGTCGTAATATGCGTTACTATTTGGCTGTAACTTCCAGCTGGTGTTGCACCTGTGATCGAGGCAGCATGGCAAAGACTCGTGTCTCTGTCGGTTGCTGGCGAACCGTAATCGGCGTATTTTAATGCTGTTGTGCTCACAGGCCCTGCTATTTGTGTTGCTCCGTCCTGGCAAGTCGTATAAGTAGGTAAACCAAGACTTGCATCTGGGCTATTCGTACCAATACCATACTCTTCGCTACCTCTATCTACAGCTGTACCATCTTCATCAGTTATATTGTGTGTGCCACTTCTTAATGCACCGTCAGCTACAATAGTAGAAGTGTAACCGCTGGTTGCATTTGTATTGACTCTATTTTTGTAAGTACAAACACTTATAGCACTACTAGAAAGGGTGCCGAGGGCACATATTGGGTAGCCAGCACCGCTTAAAACTGAACTTATCGTTGGGTTTACAGTTGCTGTAACTGTAATTTGGTCCTCATCCATTATTGCAACAGCCAGACTTCCGGTATCTACATCAACATCACCTGAGGTTGTTACTTCTAAGTTTATGGTATTGGTTCCAGAGACACCTGGGTTAGTAATTTGGTTGACACCTCCAGTTGCATTAGTCCCGATCTTGATCGTCACTACGTGGCCGGCGGCTATTGTGCCGGTACAGGAAGTAAAGGTTATAGTTCGAACGGAAACCGACGCTCCCCAAGTGGTAGTTGCGCAGTTTGCGGCTAAAGTCAAATCACTAGCACCGTCAAGAAGGTCCATATCGCCATAAGCAACACTGTTTAGACCTGACGCAAAACCAGAAGGAAAAGTAACTTTTATTTTTTGAAGAGCTGCCACACCGCTTGGAGTGGTGAAGACAATAGTGTGGTTAGATTTTACAACGGGTGATACTGAGACCTTTAAGCGGCTCATGGTATCAGACATTGAAGTCAAAGAGGCGCTTTCGGTTCGAGCCGAAAATAGGGGAAAGAATAAAGAAGCCACAAATATAGCTATAAAAACCTTTAAAAAAGCTTTTTTCATTTTTTTATTCAACTTACAAAAATTATCTCAAACTTTGCTACTAAGTGTCAAGCAAATTATCGTTTAAACGCTTTAAAAATTTCCCACAACGATAAAAGTCACCGTGTGACTATACGTTCCGGCTGGTGTACTGCCAGTTTTTGAAGCTGCGAAACAAAGCTGTGTTGGGTCTCCAGTAACATCAGCAGTAGCTGAAGCTACGCTTTGGTTTGAGGTAGTAATCGCAGAAATCGAATCATTTTCAGTACAATCGCTGTTTGCTATATTTTGGCCGCTTTTGTCAGTAGCTACCCCATATTCTTGCTCCCCAGCGTTTATATTTCCATCTGAGACAACTATTTTATTTGAACCACTTTGGAGGTCGTGATCTTCATAAATATATACATGGTAACCTCGGGTTGCCTTTGTCGTAACAGTCAAATCTAGAGTGTCTTTTGAGATTGATGCTTCTGAAAGCACACCTAAATCGATTGAGCTTTTGGATATAGTAAAGGCAATATTTGGGGATTTTGCCAGCACATATTGAAAACCAGCCCCTATACCATAATTAGTTGAAGTTGAGATTCCAGGTCCAAGACCGCCGCCGGTATCGGTCAGGCTATAATTTGCCGAGCTTTTTGATCCAGCGAAAATATTAAAATCGCCTTCCAGCTGATAATTAGCCGAGCTTTGTTGAAAAGCATAAACAGGCTTTAAGTAAAAAGTAAAAAGTAAAAAGTTAAAAACGAGAATTACAAAAGAAGCTTTCTTCATTTAATTTAATTTTAGCATAATGCAATTATTGTTACTTTTAGTTAAGATTAAATTGAAAATGATTGATTATGTTAGATTAAAAGTTAAAGCTGGAAATGGGGGAAGTGGGGCTGTTTCTTTCGCGAAGCAGAAGCGCCGAAGCCTCGGCCCGCCAGATGGCGGCGACGGGGGAGATGGTGGTGACGTTTATATATTCGTGGATAGAAATCTTACAACGCTTCTTCCGTACCGTTACAAAAAAGATTTCAAAGCTACTGATGGCGCCCGAGGTGCGGAGAACCATAAGAAAGGGCAGGAGGGTAGCAATTTGTTTCTACCAGTGCCAGCTGGGACGAGGGTAACTGATAGCAAAGGTAATCTTTTTGCCGATTTAACAAGTTCGACCGAAAAGGTTATGGTTGCAAAAGGCGGAAAAGGCGGTCGTGGAAATAGCCACATTAAGAAATCAGATCTAAGAACAAAAATTGCAGAAGGTGGCCAAAATGAGGGAGATGTTTGGCAGTGGCACGAGCCGGGAGAGGAAGTTCGGGAAATAGGATTAACTTTAGAATTAAAACTTCTAGCTGATGTTGGGCTAATAGGGCTTCCAAATGCCGGGAAAAGTACACTATTGTCAAAATTAACCGCTGCTACTCCAAAGATCGCAGAGTATCCTTTCACCACTTTAGAACCGAATCTAGGGGTTTTTAGGCACAAAGGGAAGGAACTGGTCTTGGCCGACATTCCTGGTTTGATTGAAGGGGCTTCCGAAGGAAAGGGGCTTGGCGATCAGTTTTTACGCCATGTTGAAAGAACCAGGCTTTTAGTCCATTTAATTCCGGCAGATGAGGAAAACCCGCTTTTAAAAATGTTCGCTATTAACAATGAATTAAAATCGTACTCAAAGGATTTAGCTGATAAACCACAAATTATCATTTTGACTAAGATTGATCTACTTAGCGAAGAGGATTTAAAGAACAAAATATCTCAATTTAAAAATAAGAAGATCAAATTAATACCTATCTCTGCCATGAGTGGTAAGGGGCTAGAGGAATTAAAAGACGAATTGATCCGTCGGATCTAAGACTTAAGATGTAAGATTTACGATTGGTGGACCTGGACGGATTTGAACCGTCGACCTCGCCCGTGCGAGGGGCGCGCTCTAGCCAACTGAGCTACAGGCCCTTGGTGGACCGAGGGGGATTCGAACCCCCGACCTTGCGCATGCCATGCGCACGCTCTAGCCAGCTGAGCTATCGGCCCTTGATTTGCCAATTATATATTCAGTTGTTAAACTCGCTAAATATTTTAACTCTAAGCATGCTTTTGTGTCAAAATAATCAATCCGCAAAACCCCTTTATAATCCGTATTCTTTGTAGGTTTTCCAACGGTGCGTGGGTCAACACGGGCTTTATAAAACTGTTTCCTTGGAACTCCAGAAATATTAGACCAATATCCTTCGAGTTTATTGATGTTTTGGTCAGCTCGACATTGTACGGTACATCTTATTTTGCTAATATCCAACCCAAAAACTTTGTCTAGAAGCCCTAAAAATAGCTTAATAATTTCTGGATTAGAATTACCCAATGAGAAACCGCCTTTCTTTTTCCCCTCTCCTAAATAAAGGGCCGCTAAGACTAATTTGGCGATATTTCTATTGTTAAGAAGCTTCACCAAGGGCTTATTAGCTTTCCTTATAGACTCTAAATATCTTTCACGATATTTTCTGTTTTTTAGCCAAGCTAAACTTCTACCGACTTCTAAATTAAGTTTGTTTAGCCTCTTAATTTTAGAAAAATACCCATCTGGTAATTCAACGTCTTTGCACCAATATGTCAAAGTACTTTTAGGTACTTTTTTATTTAACTCTCTTTGAATCTCACCGTAGGTTTTACCCAGAGACCGTAATTGTTTGGCCTTCTCTCTTAAGACCAGCATAGAGATATTGTACTCCTATGTTTATCTTTGTGCAAATAAATAATTGAATTTTTATTACGGAGAAGCACTTGAAGTAGCACTAGGAGAAACTGTTGTCGAAGTTTTTTGTTGCGGTTGATTTTTCTGAGCTTTCTGGTAGTCCACATTGGCAGCATCCAGCTCTTTTTGAACCTTATCAATTACACTGGCTTGTTCATTATTGTCTTTCAAGATCTGCAAGGTAGACGTTAGTTCATTTACGACCCTTGCTGGGTTGTCACCTTTTCGTTTTACCGCTTGGGCTAAGTTGTAGTGGGCCGAAGCGTAGTCAATTTTTGCTGAGGTGGCAAGTTCAAAGTTTTTAATTGCATTGTCTATGTCTCCTAGGTTAAAGTAAACATTTCCAAGAGCCTCGTAGAGCCTTGGATTAGTCGGGTCGAGTTTTATGGCTTGTGAGAAAGTATTGATTGCATGTACGGAGGCATCATTCTTTAAGTTACCGCCAATATTAGCATAAACATTAGCCAGGCTTTCCCAGTTAGCAACATTGTAGCTTGAAGTTCCGGCAACTTTCTTCACTTGGAATACCCCAAGGCCGGTACCTTCATAACCGGTAGTTACTTTGCCTTGATTAACAGCTTCTGTAACTAGGGCTGCAAGAGTATTTTGGTCGTTCTGTGAAAGATTACCCTTTCGATTTAAAGCTTGAGCAATAGCTAAATCAGTTACCAAAAGTGCTCTGTGGTAAGTATCTCTGTAAGGATTATCCTGAATGGCTGCAACCAAATTCTTTCGGGTTTCATCAGCTTTATTGTTGTTGAAAGCGACTATGGCTTTTCTGTAATAAAATTCCGCTTGGTAGGTTTTCCAGGAAAGGAATATTACACCGACAAATAAAAGCACTGCAGGAATAAAAACCACCCAAGCAAAAGAATTTGGTCTTGTTTTACCCTCTGCACTCACAGCTCGAAGAGCTCCTGCCCTCAGTGTTACTAGTTCAAGATCGACCTCACTGGCTAAATTCGAACCCCAGTCCCGAGCAACGGTGAAAAAGACCGCCGCGACCAAAAAGAAAGTAGTAGCCGTTACAACTGAAAAATCAAAAAAGATAAGGCCAAAGAGGAAAGCAACTAGCGAAGCCTCTAAAAATATAATGTACGGATTATTTTTGACAAGCTCGGATTTGCTCGAGAAATTGATTAGAACCCGTAACAGGACAAAAGCCAGGATAAGGAAAGCAATTATTCCAAAAGCACCGGTTGAGGCTAAGATATCAAGTACACCACTATTTGGTTGGTCAAACCGGATATTCCAAATATTATTAGTATTGGCCGTATTCAAAGAAAGAGGCTTAAACGAAGGGAAAATTATACCAAAAGTAGAAGGACCACTGCCAAAAATAGGTCTCACTGTCAAAGAAGAAGCACTCGATTGCCAAGCAGCCTGCAAAGGCAGTCGCACCGGTTTACTAAGAGAAATACTAGTGTCCTTACCGGCGATTAAAGGCTTTATTATTGAATTGCCAAGTTGACTGATGTTTGCCAAGATTAGTAAGAGAACTGCAAGAGCCGAAATTACAATTAAACCCGTTTTATTTTCTTGATTTAATTTAACCTGCGGTAGGAAGAGTATTGCAAAGACAATTCCAGCCGCGAGCGCGACGTAAGAGAAGCCACTATTTATTAATATGAGAGCAATTATTTGTATCGCTGCTAAGATAAATAGTAAGTATTTTGCAACTTGTTGCTTTGCGTGAAGAGCGAATGAGGTTGTCAGAAAAGAAGCGATGACTAGGAAGAAGGCTAGGGTGTCTAGATTACCTACTGGGTTCCAGTTTCTGGCCGTTGCCCAGGATTGAGAAAGCAAGGAATGGCCAAAGTAATAGGACATAAAGACTAAAGCTAAAATTGTAGCCGATGCGCTAACTGCAGCTAAAAGTACGTTTCTGTAGGTATTGTCTAGGTGAGTTACAGCCAAAAAGTAAAGGATGACAAGAGCTGCAACAGAAAGTAGCGATCCAAAGAATATTGGGTGAGCACCGATAAAAGAAACAACTGGATCTATTGAGAAAAGCGTTGCAAAAATAAAAGCACCTAGGAAAAGTAGTAACGGAATATCAAGTGGGGTGGTTGTTATCCGCACCCTCTCATCGGCTACCATTTTCACACCCCAAACAAACAAAAGGAAAAAAGCGCCTACAATCAAAAGCGTTGTTTTATTGAAGTTGTAGAATTCGCTAGTTGTTGGCAGAAAGAAAATTGGGATAAGAAAAGCTAAAAGTACAAGGCCTATTTGAATTGTTTTAGCGGCTAAAATTGAAATTGTTTCGCGCATTTTTTTACCTCTTTTGCAAGTGCCTTTTAGTCTAAAGAATTTGCCAAATGGTTGTCAAGGGGTCTTTTTAATTTATTAGAAGCCAACTGAAGCTGGAATTTTTATCAAGGGTCGCGTTTAAATGGAGGGTAAAAGAGTAGTCTACATTTTTTGTAATCCAGTAACGAGTTGCAGGGGAGTATTCAGAGTTGAAAGTTATAAATATTTTAGATTCGTCTTTAACAACACCAGTTTTAACTTCGACTTCTTGTGTTCCTGCCGCCAGTGTTGCTTGACCGGATGATTTAGCACCGATCTCTAATTCGTCTGTGCTTAGATTTTTAGTGTCAATTGCCCCAGCTACCTTTAAGCTGCCGGCAATTTCAGTGTTGCCGTCGATCGATAGGCTACCATCATTTAACATTGATAATTTTCTATCACCAATTATTAAGAATTGAGTTTTTAGATTGTTGGCAGTTAGATTTTCTAAATTAATACTACTCAAATTACTTAGATCCGATGTCTTAAAACCTACATCTTGAGCTAATGGCTCAACGTACCAACCAACCGATACGAAGACTTCTATTTTACCCACCCCAGAGCCGCTGTAAGCCTCCAGGGCCTTCCCAACAATCGGACCTGACCTTGTAGCTTTCATTGCGACTCCAGATAAGCTAGAACTCGTTAGCGGGTCGCCAGGCTCAATTGACCCATTTTCCGTTGAAACCTTAAGAGGCACTCTTCCAGCTAAAGCCACGTATGGTTTCAGAGAATTAAAACTGGCTCCAGCGCCTTTGCCAAAGGTAATATTTGTTTCATCAACAACTACCGCAGGTTCAGTTGAAACTACGCCAATTATTCTTTGATCGTAAGATTGACTGGATTTCTTTATCGCTGAATTTCCAGCAGCAGATACCAGATCTCCTTTTTCCGTAGGTTCGGTAGCAGGGTAATACTCGGCAATATCAAAAGCGGAGACATTGCCGGCGCCGACCGAGTTTTCGACGTAAATTGCTCCAGCTGTTGGTCCGGCAGGGCAGCTTGGTGTGGAATCGTCTACGCACAAGGAACCTTGAATAACAACGGCGTGAGCAGTGTCATTTCCGCTTGCTGTTCGGCCGAAAAGTGAAGTTCCGGCTAAGAAAACGTTGGTTCCATTTGTTCCACCTTGATAAATCGGGTAGCGAGTTCCACCGGAAGTTAAATCGTCTATTTCTAATCCGTAAGCTGTTGTTGGAGCCGCTCCACTAATTACTGGGGTGGCGATTGAGATTCCTTTTATAGTCGTTACTGATCCAGCCCCGCTTGTGTTAATTCCTGCGCTTAGGGCGATTACTGAACTAGCACTGCCGGAACCAGAGTACATAGCTATGGTATCAACCCCGGTTATTGATGCAGATGTGTCGGCGCCGCTATACGTTGGAACTGATCTGATCCCGTAAAGACTCGGGTTTCCGGTGTCGTTATAAGTACTGGTTGGGGTGGAGTAAAAACCGTTAAAAACCTGCTCATCGGATCGGGTTTCAACTAATCTTAATATTGTCGCTGTAACTGGTGTGCTGCTACTTCCAATTGCTGCGTGAAGACCAACTTCCAAATTATCGTCCGTAGCCAAGATGTTGGCAGAGCCGCGGTAAAGATTGGTGTCTCCAGCGAAGGTAATTCCGGTTGAGGAGGTTCCTCCAGAACCCGCTAGATAGAGGGTATAATTGTTTGTTCCACCAGTCGCATTAGCAATATAAAGACCGTAATTGTTAGCGCCTGCCCCGTTCCAAACACCAGTTGAGGTAACATATAGGCCATACTTATTAATTCCTGCAGTTGAAGAAGTGGCAGTAGCATTGGAAAAGTAACCAGCGTATACATCATTTGTCATTGCTCCTGCCACATAACCATAAACGCCTTTAGTGTCGGAACCGGCATTGGTACCAGCACCGACGACGCCGACACTTCCCATACCGAAAACACCGTTGTATAAACCAGACCCTTCGACACCGACACCCGTGACGGCACCAGAGCTGCCGTAAACCCCATAAGTGCTGCCCTCACCATAGACGCCGTAATTTAGATCAGCGCCAGAGGTAGTACTATAGAGACCATAGGCTATGGAGGTTCCGCCAGAGTCTCCGGTCGCTGAGAAATAACCACCATAAGTTTCAGTTATACCAGCGGTGGTTCCGGTATGAGTTACTGCAGAATAAACACCATAATTGTTATTGGCAAAGGTTGTAGTATCAGATTGATTAACGTAAAATCCGTAAGCAGTATTAGCAGTGACAGTTGGTGTGTTGGTAATGGATAGGTTGTAACCGTACTGGGAACCGCCAGCATTGGGGTTGAAAGTAGTTGTGTTAGCGACCCTGCTGCCAGAAGAAATGCTTAAAGCAGAAAGAGTTTCTGTTCCAGCCAAAGTCAAACCCCCACCGCTAGTAAAATCGGTCCCGGCGTTACCGATATTGATAGCTAAATTATTGTTAAAGTCAATATTTCCCGCCATGGTTCCTCCGGCAAGCGGAAGATAATTAGAAGCTGTAATAGTGTTTACCACGGCGGCATCACCGATACAATCTGTGCAGGAAAAAGTTCCCAAAACACTTAGGGTTGTTCCAACTGCCGTGGTTAGTGTCCCGGAAGTAAACGAGTCGCCAGTGTCGCTTCTTAAAAACTGACTGGAATCGATCGAATCTAAAAGATCGGCGTTGACCCCACTACCAGCCAGATCGAAAGTAATTGTATTGTTTGTATCGTTTGAAGTAATTGTTACCCCAGTTCCAGCAATAAAATCAATATCACCCGAGTCATTACTTACACCATCAACACTGGTTAGTAGGCTGGGACGACTTGCTAATTTTGACCAAGCCAGAGAAGTTAGCCAGCCTGGATTAGCGTAAGATTGATTAGAATAGATTAGAGTGTTTGGTAGGCTAAGATTCGTCAGACCACTTCCATCGCCAGTAAATTTACTCCCCTTTATTTCTCCTGAAATATCTATGTTTCCGCTGTTATCTAGAAGCAGAACATCTCCAGCGCCTGTACCGGCATCAGCATTGTCTACTTTGTCAGCGTTCAAATTACTTGAGATTTCTGTAGTAGGGGAGGCGACAGATACGGTTTTTTCCAGAACTACTTGTTGCTTTTCGTTGATTGTTATTACTTTTGAAATGTTGGTCAGCCCAAGGGGGTCAGTAGAAGCGTTTTCGTTTTCTGGTTTTGCTTGCCTTATTATTGCTGCTAGAGTGATACCGACCGGTTTAGCTGCTTCATGGGCAACGACTCCAGCAAAAGTCTTTGAAGAGGGAGAGACCGAAGTGACTGCCACGATACTTAAAACCGCTAAAACAAGTAGAGAACCAAGCATCAAAAGGGATTTAAAAGTCGAGTTATTATAAGTGTTGACTAGGGAGGTTAAATCAACAGCCTTTCTCAAGAAACTTCTCCTTTCCTTCCTGATAATTTCTTGAATTTCCTCTAAGCTTTTACCTTCCTTCAACATTGAATCGATTGATACTACTCTGTCGACGGCTGTTGCCGGATGCATGCCATTTATAAGCTGCGGTACCAGACCTCTTTGGATATATAAGTTTATAGTTTGGTGGGGATTTGGTCCTAGTGCTATACCACGATCTAGCGCGCGGCCAATTAATTGTTCTGTAGTTATAAATTCAGTTTTTTCTGACTCTGTTCCGGCAGGCATAGGGTAGGTCCTATATTTATTTATTTTAATGTTAATCTAGCTTTAAGTCAAAATTTGGTTCGATTTTTGACCAAATTAAAAATTTTGAATATTTAATCTTCAATGAGAATTTAAAATTAAAAATGAGAATTAATTTATGATGAGCCAATAGCATCCTCCGTAACCAAATTAATTCGGCTTACTCATTAATTTGGGTACTCTCGGCTGCTGCGTCGCTGTCGCTCCTACAAACTTTGAAATCTTATAGCTAATTTATAATAAACCAATCGAAGGTGATATTGGTCCCAAATGAGTGGTCGAGATTAACTGTGAAGCCTTCGCTGGCTTTCTTTTCGGTAACAACCAAAGCTTGACCACCAGTGGGGCTTGTGGCTGTTACAAAAACCCGGGACTTACTTGTGATAGCTGTAGTTTCTATGTTCACTTCTAATTCTCCGGTAGGTATCGTAGCAGAGCCAGTAGAGTCATTGGATTTACCATCGGGTTGTGCGGAACCTGTTGCGATATTAATTTTTCCGGCTGTTAGATCTTTGGTAGTTATTGAACCTAAAACATTCAAATCACCAGAAATTTTTGTACTGCCTTCAATTGATAGGCTACCATCGGAAGCTACAGACAACTTATTATTTCCAATCATTAGCAATTCGGTATTAATACTGCTAGCTAATATATTTTCTACTTTTAGATCAGTCAAATTTGTTATATTGGACAATTGGCCGTTTCCGTCACCCAGAGGCGCAACATACCAGCCGACAGAAACAAAGACCATGATTTTGCCAACAGTAGCTGGGTCGGCATTATCATAAGATTCCAGCGCCTTTCCAACAATCGGACCACTTTGTGTTGCTTTCATAGCTACTCCGGGGGTAGAAGAGCTAGTCAGCGGATCGCCAACAGCAATTGGCCCATTTTCCGTCGAGACTTTGACTGGGACACGGCCATTTAGGGCAACCGGCATTGGGTTATCCTTTGGATTAATGACGTTATAACCAGTTGAGGTAAAGTCACCATAATTATTGGAGACAATGCCGATTACACCAGA
>Ga0209777_10000958_pt1 | contig 44223 bp, 26 predicted proteins | sample FrelakmetHBP12HB_FD_187147 | JGI IMG/M metagenome (GOLD analysis project Ga0209777, IMG submission 187147) | Freshwater lake sediment microbial communities from the University of Notre Dame, USA, for methane emissions studies -HBP12 HB (SPAdes)... | ecosystem: Environmental > Aquatic >...
TGGTCACCTGCCTCTGGCTGGAGCAATCCAGCGAATGGAAACCATTCGGCAACTTTCTTCAAGAACAAGGCCAAAGTCTTTGGCTGGGCCGAGGGTACTTGACTGCGAAAGAGATTTACCCAACCAATCTGCTGATCCACTGGCAGGCGGGCGAAGAAGAACCTTGGTGCTTGGCCACCAATCTCCCTGACCGGAGGATGGCTTTGCAATATTCTCGGCGCAGGATGTGGTGCGAAGAAATGCACGGCGACTTCAAAAAACACGGCTTCGATTTGGAAAGTACGATGTTGCACGATTTCTTGAAACTGTCTCGTCTTACTTTAGCCGTTGCCTTTTTGTATGTCTGGTCGATCTCAGTCGGCTGTACCACTATTCATGCTGGCTTTCGTCACTTGGTCGATCGCAACGACCGTCGCGACTTGAGCATCTTCCAGATCGGCTTGCGCGTTATTAAGAGGAGGTTGACCAATGGCCTTTCTATCCAAATTCCGCTTTGTGCCTACCTATGACACCAAACTGTCAGGTGACTAGCCAAAAAACAATCTACTATTTTCACGCGCCCATTCAGGAGGAAATGCCCTATTGACAACACCTAATAACTGCTTATAATAACTATTGATAATATATCTTTCAAATAGTTATTCAAAAAACCAAGAATATCCAATGAAACCGACCTCCGCGATTACCGTGATCCCGACCACCGACGGCTTCCTCGATGAACTTGTCCCGGATGCCGGCCTGCTGATCGTGAATCAGATGGAAAGGTCCGGCGGGCTGGGCTCGCTGCATTCCAAGCGTGCTTATCGGGAGGATGTCCGGCGCTTCAACGAATGGCGCGCCAACCGTCCAATTACCAAATCGCTGGTGGAAGAATACCTGCAGGCCCAAGCCATCGCAAAGACATCCCCGGCCTACATCTCCCGCAGCCTAGCTGGGATCCGCTGGTATATCCGCAACATCATAGACCTTCTGCAGGACAACGATGATATCAAGCATCTCCTACCCGGAGAACAGAGAGAGGAAATTTCGTCGCGCGCCGAACGGGCTCTCCTGGCTAGGAAGCCGCGCGGAGAGCGCGCCGCCGGCATCGAAACAGGGCGCTACATTTCTCAGCAAGAGTTCGATACATTGATCAATGTCTGCGTGGCTGACGACACGTATGCGGGTCTGCGTGACCGGGCGATGTTCGCCCTGGCCTATTCGACAGGGCCGCGTGTCCATGAAGTAGCAGGTCTGAAGGTCAAGGATGTTACTTCGGTGAAGGGGGATGAATTGATGTACGAAGTACGCATCATTGGAAAAGGCAATAAGGAGAGACCGGTAAAACCAGTGCTGGTTGGCGGTGCTGCGCAGTACCTTCACGAATGGCTGTTCCTGCGGGGCAGCACGCCCGGGGCGCTCTTCTGCTACATCACCCGGCCCAGCATACGCTCCGGCGCCAAAGGGGTCATCTCCAGAAAAGAGACTCATCTGACCACCGATGCGTTGGTCAAGATCCTGGATAAGCGTCAGTTGCAAGCCGGCCTTGAGCATTTAAGCTGGCACGATTTCCGCCGTACCTACGTCAGCGATTTGATCAACCAATATGATCTCGTGACCGCCCAGAAGATCGTCGGCCACAGTTCTACCAACATCACGGCCAAGTATGACCGCACTTGGCAGAAGAAGGCCAAGGAGGCCGCCCAGATGCGCGTAATCCCTTATCAGCCAGGAGTGCAAAAATAATAAGCCCCCATGAAGCCCTAGGAGCCGTTATTCTGATTAATCCGGTGAAAACTACGGATAAAATTCGTTAGAAATCATGTTGTGCAGTCTACTTTGGCCAGGATCAATCACTTCCCTACCCCTCTAGCTACGAGCAGGCATGGAACTGAAATTATCTCTTATATAAAGTATGAATTTCAGTTCTTGATTACAATATTCATATATTGGCTATGCGCAATATATTCTATCCTCCCCTACCCTATCAAGTTTATCCCGTGAAAGCCGTTAATATTTCTATATTCCGTCGAATCTTATTGATTATTTTGCAAAGTAGAATTGACAGCATATCTGCTTCATTTTCGTGGATTATCCCCTATATTGCACCAAACTACTACGCACAATCTAACTTTTATGACGTAGTATTAGCACTTTTTGGGGGGCATTTTGAAGGCTTCTTTTGAGCTTTATTCCCTCGACAGCCAATAAAAAAAACCGGCTCTCAAAGCCCGGCTCTCTTTGTTGTTGAGCCACTTTCCGATTACCGCTTCACTTCTTGAAATGCGCCTGTGCGCGGCTTGTGCAAAAATATAAAAGACCTAGACTGGTTACGAAGTCCAGAAGGGCGCGAATACTCACCCAAGTCGGAGTTCTGAGTAAGTTGCGCGAACACCCTATCCGCCCAGTACAAGGGCTGTCTGAAAAGAAACTCCAGACAGCCCCTTTCACTCTCTTTCGTCCGTAGGGAAGCCCTGGTCTTAGTAATCCATCCCACCGCCGCCCGGGGGCATCATGGGGGCGGATTTTTCTTTTTCGGGCACGTCGGTGACCAGACACTCGGTCGTCAGGATCATGGCCGCGATGGAAGCGGCATTTTCGAGGGCGCCACGGACCACCTTGAGAGGGTCAATCACACCAGCCTGGAGCATGTCAACGTATTCCTCGGTGATGACGTTGTAGCCGAGGTTTTTATTGCCCTGTTCCTTGGCAAGCCGGCGGACGTTCTCGATGATGACCGCACCATCCTGACCGGCATTCTCAGCCAGTCTGCGGATGGGGGCCTCCAGAGCCTTGCGAACAATCGCAACGCCGATGGTCTCATCCTCACCGTCCATTTTTATCTTATCGAGAGAGGCAACGGCGTTGATGAAGACGATCTCTCCGCCAGGAACAATGCCTTCTTCGATAGCAGCCCGCGTGGCAGATAAGGCGTCTTCAACGCGATGCTTCTTCTCTTTGAGCTCGGTCTCAGTGGCTGCGCCAACACGGATGATGGCAACACCGCCGGACAGCTTGGCCAGGCGTTCCTGGAGCTTTTCCTTGTCATAGTCGCTTGTGCTCTTCTCAATCTCAACGCGGATCTGCTCTATGCGGCCCTTGATTTGGGCTTTATCACCCTTGCCGCCAACGATGGTGGTATTGTCTTTGTCGGCGACGACTTTCTCAGCTTTGCCGAGGTCCTCCAGGGTTGTGGTTTCGAGCTTGCGGCCGGTCTCTTCAGAGATGAGCTGGCCATTGGTCAGAGTGGCAATATCCTGCATCATGGCTTTGCGGCGATCACCGAACCCCGGGGCTTTGACAGCCAGCACATTCAACATGCCGCGCAGTTTGTTCAGGACGAGCGTGGCAAGGGCTTCGCCGTCAATATCCTCGGCAATGATGACCAGGTCGCGCTTGCCGATCTTGACGAGTTTTTCCAGCAAGGGGACAATGTCCTGGGCGGCGGAAATTTTCTTGTCGTAGATGAGGATGTAAGGTTCGGATATCACCGATTCCATATGTTCCGAGTCGGTAATGAAATAGGCCGAGATATAGCCGCGGTCGAACTGCATGCCTTCGACATATTCCGTCTCGAACTGCATGGTCTTGGACTCTTCGACGGTGATGACGCCGTCCTTGCCGACTTTGTCCATCACATCTGCGATCAGTTTGCCTATCTCAGGATCAGCAGCAGAGTTGGTGGCAACCGAGGCAATTTCTTCTTTGGTATCGATCTTCCGGGCCATTTTGCGCAGGGCGGCAACCACTGTCTCCACGCCCCGGCTGATGCCGAGTTTCAGGCGCATCGGGTTGGCACCGGCGGCCAGGTTCTTCAAGCCTTCGGTAACAATGGCGTGGGCCAAAACGGTCGAGGTAGTAGTACCATCACCGGCGATATCATTGGTTTTGGTGGCGGCTTCCTTGAGAAGCTGCGCGCCCATATTGGCAAAGGGATCTTCGAGTTCGATTTCCTTGGCAACCGTTACGCCATCGTGGGTGATGGTGGGGGAGCCATACTTCCGATCAATCGCCACGTTACGGCCCTTGGGGCCAAGGGTGGTGCCGACAGCATCGGAGACCACATCAATGCCTTGCTGAAGCCGGCGACGGGCGTCTTCGGAAAAAACGAGTTGTTTTGCAGTCATAATTCATTCCTCCAATTCGGGCTTATTTTTTGCTTTTGCTTTTGCTTTCGCTTTTGCTTTCAACAATGGCAAGGATGTCACTCTCCTTCATGATGAGCAATTTCTTGGTTTCCATTTTGATTTCCGAGCCGGAATATTTGGCGAACAAAACTTTGTCGCCGACGGCCACGTCCATCGGGATGCGTTTGCCCGTTTCGTCGCGGTCACCCTGTCCAATCGACAGGACCATCCCTTGCTGGGGTTTTTCCTTGGCCGTTTCGGGAAGCACAATGCCTCCCGCGGTGATATCCTCTTGCTCAATTGGTTCGATCACGACACGACTGCCGAGGGGTTTGAGATTAAGTGCCATATTCGCCTCCTGAATAAGAATAGTTCAGCAATTTAGCACTCAACCACGTCGAGTGCTAAAGATTATGATACAGGACTTCTTATCTGCCGTCAATGGAAATTGGTAAAGCTATAACAAAACTATAACATCCGCCTTTTCTCGATCGGTCTGGGGCATCCAGGTGGAAGAAAAGATTGGAACAATGTGAGGCGTGTGGCGTACTTTTTGAGCAGACGATATCAGCAAGCTATCCTCGCTGCGGATTGGCCGACTACCCCCTTTTTTTCCACCCCATGGATTTTTTCAGCGAGGAAAGCCCGGGAGTTCCACAGAGACCAGTGTAACACCAAGGACAGCGGCCTGTTCGAAGATTGCTTCCTGCACCTGCACCCAATACGGATCATAGGGCGCAGTTTGGGCTTCAATACGTAGAACTTGATTTTCCGAGGCTGGCTGAGGGGTCACAAAAAAAAATGTATCTCATCTCCTATAGACAAGAGTTTAATCTCTGCTGCCTTGCCGATCAGACATTGATTCAAGGTAACTTCTACACCTGAGGCTCGATTTTTCTCGCCAATGGCTAAATTCGATAGTTTTTTTGAACATAATGCGATGGTTTAGGGGCTGACCTGGAGAGAGTCAGTTTCTTCTATTTCCTGTTCGCTTCTCATATCAGAATAATTGTTCAGGTTAACATGACGAATGTTCAAAAAGTGCGACATTTTTTGTGAGGTTGTTTCAAATTTGATCACCAGAAGAACCGATTTTGGATTGGGAGAAAGCAATTAGAGGCCAGAGCGACTAACTATGTGATAGTGTTCCTGCAAATAGGATTGCGATCGCTAGATATAGGGGGAAAACTCGGCCTTCCCCAAGGTATGCCTCCCCCTGATGGGGTACCCTAATTATCCCCCATGGGGGGATTGTTTTTTATAGAACTAATATTCTATAATGTGCGCATGAACACATCATTCGAACTTACCAACGGAAAATGGCTCTTGCTCAATGGCTCCCGGATGATCGTCCCAATATTAATTCGGACGATCGGCCGGCTGGCAGAAACGGGTCCCGTGCGAGTCGTGGATGGCGGATTCAAGTTCGGCCTCTCCATGGCTTTCCAGAATACGGAAAGGAAAATTGAAATTGCAGAACGGATCCAGGTATCGTCTGCAACCGACTGCCACCAGATGCTTTCCTTACTGGAAAGTATGGATAACGGGCCGGCACCATTTGTGGTGTTAGATCTGCTGAGGACTTTTTACTACACTAATGTGGATTTCAAAGAACGGAGCCACTTGCTCAACAAGTGCCTGGAACAACTAGACCGCCTTGCAGAAAGTTCCGGAGGACTTGTAACTGTAAATATTCCAAATGTACTCTGCCAGGCTGAAAGAGAACTATTGGACATGGTAATCCTGGCAGCAGGTTATATGAACCATATTGAACTAGCTGGCAAGATCCCTGCAGAAATGAGGGTATCCTGATGGGCCGCACCCTTCCCTCCATCACCCAGGAATTTCTCCAGGAACAGGCCGCCTTCGCCCGCTTCCGGCGCGCCCTGCGCCGTTCGGACCAGATCGCTCTTGACGACCTGTTCGCCTCCGCTCACAAGCATATCGCCGCAGCCGGCTACGCCGCACACGCCCTGCCGTTCGAGACATTCCTGCTGGCGATGTTGCTGGAGGAACACAAGCAGGTCATGCTCTTGCGTCAGCAAATGGATGAAAAGCTGCGCCTGCCACCCGGCGATGGTTGAACTCACTGGCTGGCTCCTGGATGTGTACGCTGGAGAACAGGGGCTGATTGTCTGGCTACTGGGAGAGGATGGGGAACGCCGCCGTCTGCACCAGGCCTTCCAGGCCACCTTCTACGTGGCGAGTCCAGCCGTTCAAAAAGCTGACGGTCGAGTACCCGACCTGCGGGCGGCCTGGCGCTGGCTTGCCTCCCAGCCAGAGCCGATGCACCTGGCGCGCATCGAACGCCAAGATTTGTTTGTTAGCCCCCTGCCGGTCCTATCCATCGAAGTGCAGTACCCGGGTGACCTGCCGGGATTGTTCCGGCGCTTCTCAACTGTTTTCCCCAACCTGACCTTTTACGATGCGGACCTGCCCATTTCCCTCCGCTATGCGGCGGCTTTTGGCGTTTTCGCCCTGTGTCACTGCCGAGTAGATGTGCAGGGTAATGAGATCAAAGCCATTGCCGCCCTCGACTCGCCCTGGGATCTGGATCCAGAATACCCACCCCTGCGCGTCCTGGGGCTGGAACCCGACTGCAACCCGGTCCATGCTGAGCCAAAGGGCATTATTTTCTCCTACAAAGGCTACCGTTATCGCTTAGCTCTCCAACCGGTCCGGGGCCTGCTGGCCAATCTGAATGCCATCCTGCGGATGTATGATCCCGACCTGATCCTAACCAGCTGGGGCGACACCTGGCTCCTGCCGAAATTGCTCAAACTCTCCAAAGACAGTCACCTGCTGCTCAACCGCGACCCATCCGCTGCCATAACACGCAAAGCGCAGCGTACTTACTATGCCTACGGGCAGGTCATCTACCGCGGCGCACAGGTGCACCTGGCCGGTCGCTGGCATATCGATACATGCAATGCCGTCATGTACCACGACTACGGCCTGGACGGCATCTTCGAGCTGGCGCGTGTCACCGGCCTGCCGATCCAGACGGTCGCACGCGTCTCACCTGGGACAGGTATCTCATCCATGCAAATCGTGACGGCCCTGCGCCAGGGCATTCTTGTCCCCTGGCACAAGCAGCAGGCCGAATCACCGAAGAGCCTGCTCGAACTCGTTCACGCCGATATGGGCGGCATGGTCTACCAACCGACCGTCGGCCTGCACAGCAACGTGGCCGAGGTCGATTTTGTTTCCATGTACCCGAGCATCATGGCACACTTCAATATTTCCCCGGAGACGGTCCTGCTTGGGGAATACCACCCCCGGACCGGCCTGCCAATTACGCGGCCGGAGTGCGGACTGGTTCCGGAGACCCTCCAGCCGCTTCTGGAAAAGCGCATTGCCATCAAATCCCAACTGCTAGTCCTCCCAAAATGGGACCCGCGCCGCAAACGCTATAAGGCTGCCGCTTCTGCTCACAAATGGCTGCTGGTGACCTGCTTCGGCTATCTGGGCTACAAGAACGCCCGTTTCGGCCGGATCGAATCGCACGAGGCTGTAACAGCTTATGGGCGTGAGATCCTGCTGCGCGCCAAGGAAGCCGCCGAGGACCTTGGCTTCGAAGTTCTTCATCTCTACGTGGATGGGATGTGGATCAAAAAGCCCGGTTCTGTAACCGTGGCCGATTTCCAACCGCTGCTGGATGAGATACTGACCCGCACCGGACTACCGATCGGCCTGGATGGGGTCTATCGCTGGGTGGCATTTTTGCCATCCAGGCTGGATGCACGCATTCCGGTGGCCAACCGCTATTTCGGCGTATTTCAAAGCGGAGAGATCAAGGTGCGCGGCATCGAACTACGCCGGCACGACACGCCTGATTTCATAAAGGAGTTGCAACAACACATGCTGGATATTCTCGCCAAAGCCCCCGACGCTGAACATGCTCGAGACCTGCTCCCTGAAGTGCAGGCTCTCGTCCGCCGCCGGCTGGCAGCCTTGAAGCTCGGGCGCGTACCGCCAGAGAAACTAATCGTTCGCCAGACCCTCAGCCGCGAGCTGGATGCCTACCGCTCCCCCTCTCCGACAGCCCTGGCAGCACGCCAGCTGGCAGAACACAATAAGGACTTGCGCCCTGGGCAGGTAGTGCGTTTTGTGTATACGTTGGGAGAACCAGGGGTGCGGGCATGGGATGTACCGGGCGAGCTGGATGGCAGGACCATTGATGTTGCTCGCTATTCCACCCTGCTGGAGCGTGCGGCACAGACGATATTTCAACCGTTTTTATCAGATGGAATCGAAGCCAGATTGCCTTTGCTATCTGTACTGTTTTATTCGAACAAGGTCCCTGTTCCACGGGAATGAATGATTTTAGAACTTGGTTAAGATAATGACTATACGCATTCTTGATAGAGAGGAAATAAAGGGCATTTTTTATCGAATCTTGTGAAATAACATAGATTTAGGTCCCAAAAAATAAAGTCGGGTTCTTAGCAATAAAGTTGGGTTCTAACTGTCATCAGAACCCAACTTTATTTACTCCCCTCCCCCACCAGGGATGGATGCCTAGTGCCTAAAAGACCCTGGTCATCCCAAATGTCGAGTAATTAATTTATAATATATGTGTCTGAACAATTTACAAGTCTCCATTGTTTCTATATATTTCTATACTAATAATTTTCTGGGTTACATCGTATTTTAATATTCTAAAAGGATATTATGAATCCATATTTTTTTGCAGTCACACTGGGCTTCTTTATTGCATTTATTGTCCCATTTGTGTTTATAGTAGCAAAGAAAGGAAAGAACAAAATACTCGCTATTATTATGGGGGGATTGTTCTTAATATCTGCAAGTATCTGGGGAGGCTATACATGGGGTGAACATGATCAAAAGTCGAAAGCATCCCTCACTCCAATAATGACAGATACTATGAATGCTCAAACAGAAATCCCCACACATCTCACAACAAGTCCAGGAAATACCCTTACCTTCATTGAAACACCAATCCATGAAGCCTTATCCCTTCCTTTGGCGGCTCTTAACTGGGATACTTTTGATAGCAAGTGCATCAATAGTTCTTTATGGACTGCCAAAGGGACAACCGTAAGTGGAAATTGTCTCGAAGGTATTCCTGATGTCAAGCAAATTAACGGTCAATTACAGGGATCGTTTAAAAATAATTTGCAATTTTCGAATGAACAAGATATTTTAGAGGCATATGATTACACAAACAACAAGATATCTGCATTAGAAGCAATAGTATCAATTCAAGACATTACTGGTTCTGCAGGGGATTTCGGTGAAATTGGTATAGGCCTTCAAGATAAATCAGATTCGCTAAGGTTTTCATTGAGAGCAAAAATAAAACCGGATGGTAGTATCAATTATTCATTTGTGCGAAAAATTCCTGGTGGAAGCGATCAAGAATTCTCCCCTGTCGAATCCTTATCTAAGGGAGAAAACATATATATAAGCATTTTAAAAAGTGATGGCAAGTTTTATACATACGAAAATGGTTATCAGGTCGGTGATCCGGTCATATTTAACGGGCCGATATATAATTTCTGGATTTATTTTTTAGAAAGCCCCGGGGCTTTATTTATCGGGAATTTCGATGAAGTCAGACACGCCTGGGAGTACTGAAATTATTGATATTTTAGAAACCGATCTACGAAGTTAATTTGCTGTAAACGCTAATCTCGGATAATCAATTAGCGTTTACGGCAAATTAAGAACCCCTGATTTTATTGACAATTTACGCGATTCCGGCTAAGCCGGCGAGCTCAATGGACTTCAACTTTATTTTCTTAGATCGGTTCCAAATGGCTCAAAAACAGACTTTTCAGACTCAAACTTTATTGTTACTGTACAAATCTGTCCTTTCAGGCAAGAATACCTTTTGTAAATCCCGCTTTTCAGAAGCTATTTTGAGATTCCGCCCATTTTTGAGTCAATGGAATGGCTATCTTTCGTAGAAAAGAATATCCCCCACCCCACAGTTGAAATACTTGCAGAAAGCCTCCAAGACTACGGCATCGAAGCGCATTACTTCTTGATTGGTATATGCTACCAGGGAATTTGTCGAGACCCCTGCCTCCTGTGCAATAGTGCGCATCGTCAATTTCCTGTTTTCCTTGATCTCTTTTTCGGCAATCAATATTTTGACGCGGTTTTTAATAGCCATGTGTGCATCTACTCCTTATCATAGAGTATAACACGTGTTTACTTTTAGTTCAACATTGTAAGTATTAACATTGACAATGTTGCGCTTAGATATTATACTATTGACAATAAATAACGATCCGCATGAGTGCTAGAACACCCATGCGGATCTGACCCCCGCCGTGAGTTGGCACGTCGAGAGCTAGTGCAGATTATATAGCACGGCGGGATTTTCTAACAGGAGATACCGCCGTGAATGATATTAATTTGGATGCATTGGCAGTAATCGTCAGCCAGGTCTCGTCAGTCCCCCAACCCAATTGCCGGTTGACCCTGGTTGAAGCTTTGCCGCTCGACCAAAATCCAGCCGCGATGTACCTGGCTAAGCTGAAGAAGAGCAGCCGCCGGCCGCAAAAGTGCGCATTGGACGCCATCGCCAGGATTTTATCGAATGGTATGGCAGGTTGCTTCGAACTTGACTGGTCCAGAGTGCGCTATCAGCACACCGCCTTGGTTCGCAGCCAGCTCATGGATGGGTATGCACCAGCCACTGCCAATCGTTTTCTGTGCGCGTTGCGGGGCACCCTGGAAGAAGCCTGGCTGCTGGGTCAGATGTCCGCCGAGGATTACCATCGGGCTGCACATTTGTCACCGATAATCGGTGAAACGCTGCCTGCAGGACGCGAATTATCTGCCTCTGAAATCCGCGATCTACTCCAAAATTGCATGGACGATCCTCGCCCCATCGGGACGCGCGATGCAGCCGTCATTGAAATCATGTATTCTGGTGGGCTGCGTCGAGAAGAAGTGACGAAATTAGACCTTGATGATTATGATGAAACCAATCTAAGACTGCTCATACACGGCAAACGATCCAAGGAACGAGCCGTTTATCTGGCCGAAGGTGCAGTGATGGCCTTGAATGATTGGATGAAAATCAGAGGCAACGAACCGGGTCCGGTCTTCCTGGAAGTGAACAAAGGCGGACACCTAGTAGAGGGAAAACGAATAACCACCCAGGCGATATATTATCTGTTGAAAAGCCGTGCGAAACGGGCCGGCGTAGAGAATTTCTCTCCACATGACATTAGGCGAACGTTCGTATCCGACTTATTGGAGGCTGGGGTAGATATCGCAACGGTCGCGAGAATGGCCGTACATTCGAGTGTTGATACGACAGCGCGTTATGACCGCCGACCGGAACAGGCGAAGCAAAGAGCAGCAATGATGCTCAAAATCCCATATGGTTAAAATCTTTTTCCTTTTCGTCACATTCGGCCGAACGATAAATATCTCATAACAAGATTCTAAAAACAAAAGAAGCCGATGGTTATGGGAAAAACCATTAGGCTAATGATAGGGCTCGTACTCTTTTGATGAGCATGTAATACAAACAAAAAACAATCATTCTGATGTCAATCTCGGATCACCAATGTGACTTTACAATTTGAAAAATAAATTCCCTTCTTGACTCAGAATCCTCCTCATGCAAAAAGAATAATGGTCTGGCATGGCTACACTCACAGCCAGATAGGAATATTCTCCCACGCCCACGCATGTCTCAACGGATAAAGTTGTATAATATTGATAAGGGTTTATTATCTTTTCTGGAAAAGGGCGAATAGTAATTTTACTGGGTCTCAATCGGGATTCGCAATTTGTCAGGAGGAAAATTCAATGCAAAATCTCAAAACCTCGTGCACCCCGCGCCCTAGTGTTTTTGATACCCAGCGACGGGATACCGTCCTGGATATTTCGGATCTCATCACTGAGCGGATTGATCCGGCTTCATTTTTTGAAGAAAACTTTATCACCGAAGGAATGAAAACCTTGCTTGAGCAAGGTTTTCGCCGCCTCGAAGGAAATTCCCAGCAAGGCGTCTTTCGTCTGAAGCAAGCCATGGGCGGCGGGAAAACGCACAACTTGCTCACTCTTGGGCTCCTAGCAAAGCACCCTGAGTTCCGCCAAAAGGTAATGGGAAAGATTTATAAGGTTGATCCGAAACTTGGCCCTGTAAAAGTGGTGGCATTTTCTGGGCGCGAGTCGGATGCACCTCTGGGAATTTGGGGCGCAATAGCTGAACAATTGGGAAAGAGAGACCTATTCAACGATCTTTACTCCCCTCTCCAGGCTCCCGGCCAGACTGCCTGGGAAACATTGCTCTCCGGGCAAACCGTGCTGATCCTGTTGGATGAACTTGCGCCTTATTTAGAAAACGCTCACTCCAAAGCGATTGGCAATTCAGACTTGGCACAGGTATCTGCGACAGCACTTTCAAACCTCCTTGTTGCTGTCGGCCGCGAATCGTGTGCCCGGGTTTGCCTTGTGATCACCGATCTGACTTCCACTTATGCTAGCGGTGTCCAGCAAATATCAAATGTGTTGGCGGATTTTGAGGCCGAAACTCACCGTTCGGCCATGAGCCTTGAACCGGTGCGAATGAACTCAGACGAGTTGTATCACATCCTTCGAAAACGCATTTTCGAAAAATTGCCATCCGAAGCTGAGATCACCGAAGTGGCACAGGCTTATGCTAAAGCCATTCGGGATGCCAAACAAATGGACATAACGAACGAGTCCCCTGAACAATTTGCCAATCGCATTCAGGTCTCGTATCCTTTCCACCCAGCCATCCGCGACCTGTATGCTCGCTTCCGTGAGAACCCCGGTTTCCAGCAAACCCGTGGTCTGATCCGCATTATGCGGATTGCCACTTCATGCTTGTGGAACTCCGGTGAAGCTGAAAAACGATACCTCATCTCCGCCCAGGACCTGGATTTCAATGACCGGGAGACCCGTACCGAGATCGGTCAGATCAACAGTACACTGGATAACGCCATCGCCCACGATATTGCCTCTGAGGGAACGGCAGTGGCTGAAGTAATGGATCAAAGTCTGGGCGGCCGTGATACTCGCGACGCTTGCCGTTTGCTGCTGATGGCATCCCTCGCCAATGTGCCCAACGCGGTTATCGGTCTACCCATCCCCACACTGGTGGCTTACCTGGCCGAACCCAGTCGCGATGTGGCCAAGCTCAAAACTGAGGTTCTCGAAAAGTTGGCTACCGCGGCCTGGTACATGCACAGTGACCGGGATGGCAAGCTCTACTTCAAGAATGTTCAGAACCTAGTTGCCAAACTCGAAGGACTCGTGCGCGCCTATCTGCCTGAGCAGGCGGTGAAAGAATTGCGTATTCGCCTCGAAGAGTTATTCAAGCCGGTTTTGGGTTGGTGTTACCAAAATGTGCTGGCTCTGCCTGCCATCGATGAGATTGAGCTGGAGCAGGATAAAGTATCCCTGGTGATCACCGAGCCGTATACCGGTGGAGGACTGCGCCAGGAGGTTCGTGATTATTATAGTCAAACCACCTGGAAGAACCGGGTAGCCTTTCTTAGCGGGCCAAAAAATACGTACGATGTGCTGATTGATACTGGAAAACGGTTGAAAGCCATTCAGCATATTATTGATGAATTGATGAAGGAAAAAACACCGGAAAATGATCCACAGATGCTGCAGGCAAAGGATCTATCCGACCGCATCCGCGGCAACTTCCATTCGGCGGTGCGTGAAACCTTCACCACGCTCTGGTATCCCCCTATTGCCGATCAAGCCGTGCCCGCTTTGGTTAGCGCCGACTTTAGCATGCGCTTTGACAGCAACAAATATAGCGGAGAGCAGCAGATCATCGATCTTCTTAAAGATAAGCAAAAATTTACCGAGGATGTTGCCGGGGAAACTTTTCGAAAGAAATGCGAACAGCGCCTGTTCACCATTCAATCCATGCCGTGGAACGAAATCAAGAAACGGGCGGCCATGTTAACAAAATGGCAGTGGCACTTGCCTTCCGCCCTGGATGATCTTAAAAACGCTTGTCTTCAGAAGGATGTCTGGCGGGAGAATGGTGGATATGTCGACAAGGGTCCCTTCCCGCAACCCAAGACGCGTGCGGAAGTGCAGGAAAAATTACGCGACTCCGATACCGGCGAAGCCACTTTGAAGGTGACGGCTGTCAACGGGGATGTCATTCATTATGATTTTGGAGCAACCGCCTCGACTGCCTCCGCCAGACTAGATGGCTCTGAGTTAAAGACCGCCGAATTGAGCGCTTCGTTCCTGGTGATTGATTCGTCCAAAGTGCACGAAACTGGCGAGCCTTATAACTGGAAGAATCGCATCACCATTAAATACCGGTTCTTCCAGAAAGGCACGAACCGCATGTTGGAACTGCGTTCTGCGCCCACCGCACCTCTCTGTTACACCAACGATGGTTCAGACCCCAAACTGGCCGGCGCCTCCTACGATGGCCCATTTACCGTGAAACCGGGAACGCTTATTGTGCTAGCCTACGCTGAACGCGATGGAGTAGCTTCGCAGGTTGAACGCATCCAGGTTCCTACCGGCCCCACCGGGGGACCAACAGTGATAGTAGATCCCAAACTCCCGGCCGTCTGGATACGTCCGTTTGATTCTTTGAGCACCAAGGAGTCTTATGAAATCATCGAGCGCGCAAAAAAATTCAAAGCGTGTTTCTCCGGCGTTAAAGTGACTATCATGGGGGAAGGCGGGAACAATGAATGGCTCGAATTGAATACCCACCAGGATAAACTTGGTTCCCCCGAACAGGTCGAGGAGTGCCTGACCGTCTTGCGTAAATGGCAGGGCAGCGGCCAGGTACAGTTCGGCGCAGCCGCCTTGCATTTTACCCTGGGCCAGGATCTGCTGGATTGGGTGGAGGAAGTCAAGACAACTTTAAAACCCGACGAAGTGAAACAAAGTTCTTGATTATCATCAAGATCAAGACCACATGTAGGAGTTGGGAATGAACATCACAAAATTGAATTGCACGGCTTGCGGCGCACCCATATCCATTCCAGGCGATCTTGACCTAATAACCTGTTCTTCTTGCGGGACCTCATTGAGGATTGAACGCGGGGAAGGATATGTTGCATTAAAAGTTGCCGAAAAGATTACCAACGCCATCCAGGAAAGCGGGCAGGCCACCCAGGAGGTGATCCGCGAGAGCACCCAGGTGACGCGCGTTGAATTTCAACGCCTGCAACAGGCGCAGGAAATGTCCGCCGCACAAATGCAGCTTGCCAACATCCAGGCAGAGATCCGCACGCTGGTCCGTGAAACGGCCAGTCCCACTTCCCAACGGCAGTTGATCAGCCTGCACGGAAGCGAATATCTGGAATTGGAACACATCCGGAATTTACGAACACGAATGGCCAGCCCCAATCTGGAAGACCTGCCGGCGCGGCTGGAATTATCCGAATGGGAACTGGGCTGGATCCCATCCGAAATCGCAGCTCTCTCGCTGAGCAATAATCCGCAGCAACATCAATTGTTGGCGACCTTAAATGCGCGCAAAGCAGAACTCACCAATACGATTTTTGGCCTGAAGATCCAGGTGTTGAGAGGCAAATTACCCTCTTTTAATATGCCGAATCCGCCCATGGATGATCCGGTCCAGATCCTGGCTTTTCTCGACCTGATGGATAAGGATGAAAAGAAGCTGCGTGATCTCAGTCATCTTCCCGAAGCCCAGCCTTTGCACCAGGAGATCGCGCCGCGCCAGAATAAGTTGCGGGAGGCCTGGCGGCAATTGGAATCCAAGCGGATCGGTGATACGTTGATCTCTACCGATTTTCAAGCTGATTTTGAAAATCCTGCTTCTTTGAACGAATATCTGGGGCGTATCGACCAGGACATGCAGAACCTGACCCACGAGCCTGGGAATTACGTAGTGAGTGAGCTGCATACCCGGCTGGGCAAGGAAAGGGAACGTACGCAGAAGCAAATTCGAAAATTGCAAAAAGCGGCGGATAATGCGGGGAAAACCGGCTTCTTTGCCGCCATTGCGGCGGGCGTCGCGGGTTTCTTTGGCGGTCTGGCGGCAGAGCCGCGTGCCGCCTCATTGAATCATGCAGTGCCGACCAGCGCACCCGCTGACCAAATGGGTGCCGGTGTAGCTGCTGCAGGGGCGGCTGGTGGAGTAAGTTCCGGATTGGAAAATAAAAGTAATTTTAAGTCAATTGGTTTGGGATGCTTGTTAGGCTTTTTGACTCTGGTGGTTATCTCGGTCTTCTCGATGCTCCTTCTTTTTGCACTTTCCCAGGTTCTGCCGGTTTTAAATCACTATGCTGCAGGGCTAATGTTCATATTTATTGCAATCGCATTCGTGTTGGGATCGCTGGTTTTCCTTCAGCGCGCAGCGCCCGGGATATGCATCCGCGGTATTGGTGGAATGAAAGACATTGTGATCGCGCCGAAAAAAGCCGGCAATGGGATAAGAAGCTTGCGGGCGGTAAAAATACTGGTCGGCGCGGTTACGTGGGTATCAGTGTACTTGATTTTTCTGGCATTAATGCTTTTTCAAAACCCCAGTTCGGCAATTGTCATTGTTCTCGTATTGATTGGTCTTGTTCTTGGTCCGATGGCTGCCTGGCTGGTGGGTAGAAGAACTTCCATGGTTGTGCCTGAAAAGATGCAATGAATCCTTCCCTTACCATCTTGGTTAGCGCCTCGTTCGGTTTCGATCCCTCCGAAAGCCGCCATCATTTCGTGGTGGATATCCCGCGCGGCGGGGATGCGCCGATTAAGATCAGCGAGCATCTTACCTGGGATGATGAGGTCGGTTCTAGCGCGGTCAGCAGTGGAGCGTCGCAGGATGGGCAGATCCGCGTGATCCTGCCGCGTATAAAATGGGATGCAGTAGCCGATGAAGTGCGCACACAATTCAACCTGCGCTTGAAGAAGCTTGGGAAAAAGAGCGGCAACTGGCGCGCTGGCCTCAATTTGGTGCGTCGCGAGCTTGGTAAAGAGCTGATCCTGCTGGCCTGGGCCATCGAAGAAGCCGACCCGGCCCTCATCCCCACTGCCCTCGTTAATTGGAACGGTCTGGTGCCCGAAGAACGCTGGTGGCTGTACACCCAGACTGCCGCTGCCACTGGGCACGGCATCAATGACCGTGGGCGTGGTTGGCGCAAAGCGGTACGCTATGCCCTGACCGAAAACCCGGTGCATGGCAGTGCGGATGCCATGCTTCCTGAATACTTTCGCCGCGCGAATGCCGGCCCGGAATGGAATTTATTCTCAGGAACGCCCCAAAATGATACTCCCAACAAAGTAAACAAAGAAGATCAGGACAAATCATGATCGAAACCACCAAGGCACAATCTTCATCCCAAAATATGCCGTTAGCCGACGCTCCTTGTTTTATAGAAAGGCAATTCCCGATCGCCAAAGTGTCGGTGGAAAGTTATCGAGAAAGAACTGCCAAACAAAGCCAGACATTAACCGGTCTGGGCAAATGGTGGGGAAGAAAGCCGCTTATTTTAGTACGCGCTGCATTACTGGGTTTGTTGATGCCAGCCTCAAATAATCCGGAAAAAGATCGAGAGATCTATTTAAAACTTCTAACAATGGATAAAGAAGGTTTGCAAAGCCGCAAAAGCAAAGCGATTCCACAGGAGCGGATGATGGTTGAATTGCAGAAGATGCCTCCTAGCATTCAAAATCGCTTTCTCACCAGAAGCAAGAGTACCTCCTTACTTGATCTTGATCGGACCGAAAAAGAAGAACTCCAACAGCTTGTTTTTCTGCGTTTACCATATAGCGAGAAGATGGAATATTGCGACCGACCGGAGGAGATTGCTGGTCCTTCAGCCCAGGCCTGGCTTGAGATCAACACCTACTTAGACACTCATGCAACCGACCTCGCCAGCTTGGTGCAGGAATTGGGTCAACTCCGCTTTGGTCACATTCCGCGGGTTGGAGATGCATTCTGTGGTGGCGGTTCTATTCCCTTCGAAGCGGCGCGCTTGGGTTGTGATTCGTATGGCTCCGATCTGAACCCAGTGGCTGCTTTTCTCACATGGGCGTCGTTAAATCTGGTGGGCGGTGGAGAAGAAGCGGCAGATCGGGTTGAGAAAGCCCGCCGCTTAGTGTATGACGAAGTAGCAAAGCAGGTTACCGAATGGGGGATCGAAACAAATTCACTCGGGTGGCGTGCTGACAGCTTTCTCTATTGTGTAGAGGTGACCGACCCCGAAACAGGTTGGAAGATACCACTTCTTCCCTCTCTAATTATCGGAAAAAAGACCAAAACGGTTGCACGACTAGTACCCGATCCAGAACACAAAAGATTTGAGATCACGATTCATCAGGGAGTCTCGGAACAGGAAATGTCGGAAGCCGCTGAAGGAGGAACAATCCGGAATTCGCGTGTATTTCTCCCGGGTAGTGATTATTCCACCCCCATTGAAATCATTCGCCGCAATTTACGCCTGTGGGAAAAATCGGATTATAAGCCACGCCCCTCTGATGTTTTTCAAGAGCGGTTATACTGCATCCGCTGGTTGGAATTTGTTGAAGGTAAGAATGGCAAGCAAAGTGCAATAAAGCATTACCGGGACCCCAACGCGGAAGATCGCAAGCGTGAAGAGGATGTTCTTCGTTTACTGTATGAGAGGTTTGATGATTGGCAAATAAAAGGGCATGTTCCTTCTAGGAGAATAGAGCCGGGTTATAACACTTCTCAACCAATTCGTGAACGTGGATGGACGTATTGGCACCAGCTGTTCACCCCCCGGCAGCTCCTGGTGCTGGGTTTGTTCAGCGAAAAATTGGAGTTGGTTAAGAATGATCCCATAGGTCTGGCCGGAGCTTTATTAAGCCTGGGTAAGTGTGCAAATTGGTTTTCGAAACTATGTGTATGGAATGTTGATGCAGCAAATGAAAAAACAGAACAGGCCTTTAATAATCAATCATTAAATACATTGAGTAATTATGGAAGCAGAAGTATTTACAATCTAGATACATCCTGGTTTGGAGACATAACCAATTCGACTGTTACTGGGAAGTATAAAATATTGCCAAAGGACGCTAGGAATATTCAGGCACAAAATGATATTTGGATAACAGATCCACCTTATGCTGATGCAGTGAATTATGAAGAAATCTCTGAATTTTTTCTAGCATGGTATGATTGCTGGCTTCAGAACCTTTTTCCAGATTGGTATACAGATTCAAAACGCTCTCTAGCTGTTAAGGGGAATGATAAAAATTTCCGTCAGTCGATGGTGGATTGTTACCGCCAAATGACTCGCAATATGCCAGATAACGGATTCCAATTAGTTATGTTTACTCACCAGGATGCTTCCGTTTGGGCAGACCTGACCATGATCCTTTGGGCTGCCGGGTTGCGAGTTACCTCCGCCTGGACGATTGCGACTGAAATTGACAGAACTTTTAGAACAGGGAATTATGTACAAGGTACTGTTTTACTGGTTTTACGAAAACGTATTGATAGCAAACCTGTTTTTCTCGATGAAATCAGCCATAAAGTGGAAGATGAAGTGCGCCGCCAGTTGGACGAGATGACGCGCATGGAAGATGATAGTGATCCCAATTTTGGCGATTCTGATTACCAGTTAGCTGCCTACGCGGCAGCTCTGCGAGTACTGACCGGGCAACCGATCGAAGAGATCGATCCCGAAAAAGAGATCCTGCTCGAGCGCAAAATAGGCGAGGTTGGTCCGGTTGAGGCGCTCATCCGGCGGGCCGTCAAGATCGCCTGCGATCATCTCATCCCAAAAGGCCTGGGTGCCGATCTGTGGAAATCGCTTGGCCCGATGGAAAGGTTTTACATCAAGGGGCTGGAGGTGGAAAGTCACGGTGAATACCGCAACGGGGCCTACCAGGAGCTGGCACGCGGCTTTGGCGCGACTGCCTATACCGATCTTCTGGAAAGCACCAAGGCGAACGAGACCCGTCTAAAGAGCTCAGCAGAGTTTGGCAAGAAGACGCTGGGTACCTTTGGTTCGGCCGGCGAGAGTTTTGCTGACAGCCTGGTGCGTCAATGCCTGTTCGCCGTCTGGTTGACGGAGAAGAACGAGGCCACGCGTGAAGGCCTGGATTATCTGCATACCGAGCTGCGCGAAGCATATTGGTCCAATCGTGAGAAGATCACCGGTGTGCTGGAATATCTGGCCGCCTTGCGTCATTCGGGATCGATGGAGCACTGGCAGCAGGATGCGCAAGGCGCGGCGCTGCTGGCCGGGGCGGTCAGGAATGATCATGTGTAAATTAATGAACCTGTCCTCTAGATAATGACTAGAGAAGATATCAGACGTTTCTCATCTAGACGGCAACATCTTGATCGGTCATTCTTAGCTGATCGATTACTTAATGCGCGCTCGTATGATAGGATAGCCGGCTATTTCTCTTCTTCCCTCCTGGAATTGATGGGCGAGGAAATCGATACCATATCAGGCAAGATCCGGGTTATTTGCAATTCCAATTTACATCCGTTTGATGTCCAAACCGCCAAAGCCGCTAAGATGGCGCTGTGGAAATCGTGGGCAGGTTCGTCTCCAGAAGAGTTGCTGGCAGAGCCTGCGGCACCGATTGCCCAGAACCGCTTCAAACGATTATACGATTTCCTGTGCTCCGGCAAGTTGGAAGTGCGTGTCCTGCCGGATGAAACCTTCGGTTTGATTCATGGAAAAGCGGGGGTTATCACCCTGGCAGATGGTTCGAAAACCAGTTTTATGGGCAGCGCCAACGAGTCCAGTTCCGCCTGGAAGGTCAATTATGAATTGATTTGGGAAGACACCTCCCCTGAGGCCGTGGAATGGGTACAGGAGGAATTCGAGGCCTTGTGGCTCCACCCGCAAGCCTTCCCGCTTTCCGATGCCGTGGTGCTGGATTTTGAGCGTCTTTCCCGTCGGCAAGTGGTGCGAAACCTGCAGGATTGGACGGTCGAACCGGCCTCAGCTTTCATCGAAACGCCGGTGTACCGGAAAGAAGTCGGGCTGTGGGAGCATCAAAAGTATTTTGTCAAAACCGTCTTCGATGCCCATCGCGGCCAGGTAAAAAAGGCCCGTTATGTGCTGGCAGATCAGGTTGGCCTGGGGAAAACCATCCAGCTGGCCATGGCCGCCCAGCTCATCGCCTTGACTGGCGACAAACCGATCCTTATCATTTGCCCCAAGACTCTCATTTGGCAATGGCAGGCAGAAATGCTGGACCTGCTGGATATGCCCTCCGCAGTTTGGGATGGGCGCAGGTGGGTCGATGAGCGCGAAATTGATTATCCGGTCAATGGGGTGGAAGCCATCCGGAAATGCCCACGGCGGGTTGGGATCATTTCGAGTGGTCTGATAAGCCGGAAAACAGATGCCTCTGTAGCCTTGCTCAGGTTGGATTATGACTGCGTCATTTTGGATGAAGCCCACCGCGCCCGCCGGCGAAACCTAGGAAACACCCATGATCAGGAGAGTCCCGATCCGAATAATCTCTTGAAATTCTTATATCAGATTTCCACGCATACCCGCAGCATGCTGCTGGCCACTGCCACCCCGGTACAGTTGCGTCCCATTGAAGCTTGGGATTTGCTGGATGTGCTTAACCGTGGAGATGAATCCGTTCTTGGTAATCAGTTTAGCCTGTGGCAGGATGGCCCCAGGGCGCTGGACTTAGTCATGAATGGTGATTTCAAATCCGAAAGTGAGTATGATAAGTGGGAATGGACCCGTAATCCCATGCCCCCGCGCAGTGAAGGCAAGGATTTTGAAATTCTGCGCCGCAAGCTGGGCATTCCGGATGATCAATCTATTGTCTTTGGCGGTCATTTCGAAAAATTCAGTCCTCCAGACCTGGACCGGTTAAATCGCCTCTTTCCGCATCTCATGAAGGAGCATAATCCTTTCATTTGTCATATCATACGGCGTACCCGTGACCAACTGGAGCACCAGATCGATCCTGAAACTCACGAACCTCTGTTGCAACCGATTAAGGTGGAGTTATTTGGCGAGGGAGATATGGATGCCATTCTTTTGCCGCCCTATCTTCGGGAGGCGTATGACAAAGCGGAGGAGTTTTGCAAAGTTCTGGGATATCGCATGAAATCCGCCGGTTTTCTCAAGACTTTATTGTTGCGGCGCTTGGGCAGTTCCATCTATTCGGGTATGCAGACTGCCAAACGAATGCTTGTAAATTGGGATGACGCCGTAATCTCCGAAGAAGAAGATGATGAGCCGGAAGATGGAATGGAAGGTGAAGTTACTCCTGAGGTCGAAAATAAGAATTCTAAGATGCTAACTGAAGGAGAACGTCTTTTACTCGAGCAGTTTGTTGCCGCAACGGAAGCGAATCAGGAACGTGATCCCAAGTATGCGGTGGTACTGGATTGCCTAAGAAATAGAGCCTGGCTGGAGTTGGGTTGTATCATCTTTAGCCAATATCGAGAATCGATCCAGTGGCTGGCGGAACAGCTCACCCGGGACTTTCCTGAAGAGCCAATTGCCCTGTATTCCGGACCTTCTACATCCGGTATTATGCTTGCTGGGAAGTGGACTCCTACGACGCGCGAGTCGATCAAAGCCAGAGTTAAGAATAGCGAAATACGCCTTATGCTTGGCACGGACGCGGCTTCCGAAGGATTGAACCTTCAACGCTTGGCGACTTTAATCAATCTTGACCTTCCTTGGAATCCTACTCGATTGGAGCAACGCAAAGGCAGGATCCAACGCATCGGCCAGATGCATGATACAGTCATGATTTACAACATGCGATATAAGGACTCGGTGGAAGACCGGGTACATGAGGTGCTTTCCACCCGTTTACAAGACATCCGCAGTTTGTTTGGACAGATCCCTGATGTTCTTGAGGATGCCTGGACTGCAATGGCATTGGGTGAAAAGGAAGAAGCCAAACGAATCATCGATGCACTGCCGAAGGAACATCCGTTTGAGATCCGTTACACCCAGGTTGAGAAGGTCGATTGGGAAAGCTGCGCCACAGTCCTTTCAGCAGAGGAAAAGCGGAGAGTTCTTGGGCAAGGGTGGGGGTCGACTGCATAAGAATTCCAATTTCATACCCTGAGTATTATTACAACATCACATTGTCACATCACATTGTCATATCTTGACAAATCATCAACACAATGATATTGTTGTGTTAATGATACCAGATTTAATTGATATAGGTGCTCCTTGGAAAGTACTGCCCGCGGGGATCCATGCTTCCACACTCGAAGAGGTTGAGCAACGCTATTCAACGAATAATAAGCGGCGAGAATTGTTCAAAGGATTGGTTCGAGCATGTAAATCTTTAAAATCTGCGGGTTGTAAGACTTTTTATTTAGATGGCAGTTACGTTACAGATAAACCTTCTCCAAGTGATTATGATGTTTGTTGGAATCCTTATCATGTAGATGATAAAAAGATTGACCCAGTTTTCCTAGATTTTTCGAAGAAGCGTGCAAAACAGAAATTGAAATATGGGGGAGAATTTTTCCTTTCCACCGCAAAAGCCGATGGTATTCACTTCTATATGCAATATTTCCAATCAGACAAACACACCGGTCTTCCAAAAGGCATTATTCAGATAAATCTATAACAAATCCAAGAAAGGTTAATACTGTGATTACCAACGAACGTCAGTATAGAATTACAAAAACACAGCTAGCTAAATTACAGGAAGCTGTTAATGAGTTCAACTTGGGAGAAGCAACTCATCGATTGAATTCTGTCATATTTGCTACAGCTGAGCTTGATGGTTTGCAAAGTGAGGTTGAAGTACTTAAGGAACAATTGCAGGAATATGAAACATTGCAATCAGGTGCTATTGCTGTACTTGAAGCGTCGAGTTTGGCGGAATTACCTATGATGTTAATTCGTGCCAGGATCGCACAGCGGTTATCACAGAAAGACCTTGCTGGCTTATTGGGAATGAAAGAACAGCAAATCCAGCGTTACGAGGCGGAGGAATACGCGGGTGTCAGCCTGCATAGACTCAAGGAAATAGCAGAGGCATTAAAGCTGATAATTAAGGAAACTGCCGAGATTTCACCAATGAAAATAATATCCATACCTGCGAAGGCTGATCTTCCTGATTACCAAAAATTCCCAATCAGGGAAATGTATCGTAGAAATTGGTTTGAAGGATTTAGTGGATCTATCGATGAAGCGATTAGAAATGCCGATTTCTTAGTTCCAGATTTCATAGCGCAAGCATCTAAAAAACCGGTTATGGCATTCCATCATAAATCAATTCGCTCCAGCTCGAAGTCTGACGAACTAGCTCTTTTAGCCTGGGAATTCCGGGTTCTTAATCTAGCAACAAGGGCAAAGCCTGGCCATGTGTATACCCCTCAATCGCTAGATCCAGATTGGCTTTCGAACCTATGTAAATTAAGCAGGTTGGATGATGGACCGGTCCGCGCGAGAACGATGCTCTTTGAAGTAGGAATTCCACTGATAATTGAACCTCACCTAACAAATACTTATTTGGACGGCGCCGCATTGTTAGGTCTGGAATTTCCTGTGATCGGGATGACAATAAGATATGATCGTCTTGATAACTTCTGGTTTGTGTTGTTTCATGAGTTATTCCATGTGATCAAGCATCTTCAAAAGGGCAAGCTTGATTCTGTTTTCGACGACTTAGATGGGGAAAGCAAGGATAAGAACGAGCAGGAAGCTGATATATTGGCTGAAGAGACAATGATTCCAAGTGCAAGGTGGATTATGGCGCTCCCGCGATATGTCCGAACCGTGGAAACGGCCACTAATTTTGCCGCCGACCTTGGTATTACCCCTGCTATCGTTGCCGGCCGGATCAGATACGAGGCCAAAAACTACACAATCCTGAATGAACTTATAGGTCAAGGTTTAGTCAGAAAACTATTCCCAGAAATTAGTTTTGGGGTTTGAGAAGGAAAATGTGCTATGAATATTCATAATCAGCAACACTACATTCCTTGTTTGCGCTGGAAGCAAGGAGAATATCAAGCTCTCCAACAATTATCTCCTGGTGTGCGGAATCTGATTAAGCCATTAATTGATGTAGCTGAAATTGGGTTTGATTTCGAAGAACAGCAGGACAGCAAATCAATTGATGAACATCTACAGAAATTCGCTATAAGAGTAAGAAAAAAATGGGGAATAACGGATTGTTTCGTTGATTTGCATCTTATTGATTCATCCCAACGTATGGCCGATGGAAATCATCCTGTGAACTTTGTCTTCGATGACCTGCGATCGAAGGGAGTTCAAGCTGTTCCTGTGACGAGGATAAATCAAGATTCACAATGGCAGGAAGCGATCCAAAAAGCAGTTGACCAGGATGGCCACGGTTTCTGTTTCAGAATTAGTCTGGAAGAATCTTTGAACCCCACATTGGGTACTGTAATGACTGATCTTCTTAGTCAATATGGCAGAAAAGTTGAGCAATGCGACTTAATTATTGATGAAGGGGCTCCAAATTATGAACCGATTGATGGTTTTGCCGGTTTCTTGGAGACAATGATTAAAAAGCTGCCCTATTTGAATGCCTGGCGGACTTTTGGAATAATTGGAACTTCACTTCCGGTTTTGAGTACACTTGGAATAGGCACTTTTATAATCCCAAGATACGAATGGCAGGCATATAAGGAATTAATTCTGCGGCTAAGATCCTCTGCAATTCGAATTCCCACCTTTGGCGATTATGCAATTAATCGTCCTGAAGTATCGATTGCGGATCAGAGATTCTTAAAATCCAGAGCGAATATCCGCTACTCAACTAATAATGAATGGTATATTCTTCGAGGTCAGAATATAAGAGATTTCTCAGAATGCAAAGACTTTTGTAGCACTATTGTTTCATCAAAATTTTATAACGGATCTGGCTTTTCGTCTGGGGATAAATACATAATAGATTGTGCACAAGGAAACGCAAAAACGGGAAATCACACAACCTGGCGTTGGGTGGGTACTAATCATCACCTGACTTTGGTTGCTCAGGATGTCGCCAAGCTCGCCGTTTCTTAAGGTATTCCCTTACTGTTTTTCGTAACTCATGAGAGCTTAGCATTTCTGTAATATAACCGTATAAAATTGAGCGTCGTTGCCTGAGCTGGGCGCCTCTCACACCCAGGTTGAATAATACTTCTTGGGCTTCCCCACGCCAAAGCAATTGTGCCACTAAGGCATCATCAATATTCGCGTTTTGTTGTGGTTTCTTGATCACTGAGAATCGAGAAATATTATTTTCAGATTCCAGAACTGAGATAATTCCCCACCAGTCAGGAATCGTCCTAACGGCTTCATTTATATGTCGTATCGTCACAATAACTGAGGAACGATCAAATACTGCATCGTAACTTTTTATCTGGTTCTTCAATCTGGAAAGAGAGTCCCCATCACTCTTGATTTCATAGCCCTCCATATGACCATTAATGACGGCAATGTCAGCCCTACATTTTCCATGTTCCAAACCCAGTTCATCCAAAATGAGTGTTGCAGAATCCGCGTGTTCCTTTTGCAGAAATGTGGCATGAAAGGCCTGTCTAATTTGTGGGTCATTCATAGGTTTTAATTATCTAGTGATGAAATAATTCTTTAAGGTTTAGTTCTATAATACGACATACGAATCGCGTAGTCAATCCCCCAATTTTGCGGACAATTATTCTGTCGAGGATTATGACCTTGGTAGTCATTCCTTGTTTTTTGACCCTTCATTCCTGCCATATTATTTCTACCTATTGCTTCCTCCCTTTGCAGGATGTTAATCTGGCTGTGGAAACCAAAAAAAAAGCAAGGGGTATCCTTATTCTTCCTCTATTAAAGTAGCCTCCAGACACAATCGATTGTTTTGACATCGTGAGCAGCTAGAGACTATTCCCGCACTCCCCTTTGTGAGGATGGTTGGACGTTTTAGATAATGACAATAGATAAACAAAATCTCTATTCTGACATGGTACAGGTGTTCCAAAAGGTTAGTTCCAATATAAGTATGGGAAATTAACGCCTTCTACCTTTCGTCATAGATACTCGATCACTTATGAAAATCGATGATTACAGAGGTTCGAATCACAAAGGGGATACTGTATATAAGTGTAATACAACAGTGAGAAGGTATAAAATGCTCACTTTGTGCATGTGGGACTGGCCCGGATACTTCATATCGAATACAATAATAGAAATTAATTTTTATAAAGGCATTGCCTCATAACTTACAAGAGAGGTTGTAGAAAGATCGGAAAAAATTGAGTCGATACAGGCGCGGCAGTATGGAGGCGGAATGGCAGGAAGAGCAGTTGATCCAGGTTCTGCTGGATAAGGTGTTTGTAGAGAGATAAGGAGCTAAAATGTGGGTTTATATCACATATCCGAATCGTCGAATAGAAATCCATAAAAACTTGTCGTGTTCAGAAATACAGAAGCAGCAAAAGACGGGTCAGCGAATTATCAAGATTTTCCCATCTACTTTGAAGAGCGTACTTTCGCAGTTTATCAACGATGCGTTCAAATTTGAATCAAAACCACAGGGAAATGATATGTGGTTAGATATTTCCCTATCTACCGCTGAACAAGAGTTAGGTACTGTTTATGTGATTCAGGCTATCCTTGGACAGCACTATACTCGTCTTTCTGATGCACCGATTAAGATCCATTGCAATTAGGTTTTGCTTATGGCCAAGCGTAAACCGGCCCATAAAAAAGCCTCGCCGCCGCCAATAATTCCAGAGAAATTGAAGGAATTGGAAGTACATGCTTTTCTAAAAGATACAGTATCGAATTCGCTCATTCCATTTATGAAGGCAAAGAAGGCAGCCGATGAGAAACAAATCGAATTCATGCCAAATACTAGACAACAATATGACATTGATGTGTTTTATTATGTATACTGCCTTTATGATGCCGTAAAGCGTCTCTACGATATTCCCCTTTACACAAGAAATAATTTGCCATTCACTACTCTGGCTCATCACGGAATAGGCCCAGAGGATTGGTTTGATTATCATTACGCCAATTTTCGGGTCATCGCTACAGGAATTTATGACACAGCCTTGATCGTAACGAATTACCTCTTAAGAATTGATTTGCCGACAAAAGATTGTACCGACAGGAAAATTAGCCGCCATCCTGGCTTGGTAGAAAGTGGTTTAAATATTCCGCTGGGGGAGTTAAGAAACTCTGTGCAAAAATACCGGGATGAACGCAATTTATTTGTTCACCGAAGTGAACGGCCGGAAGTAGATTTCACGAATAATTTAAAAGCATATAGGTTTTTGAAGGAAGCACAAGACAAGGGTTTTTATAAGAAGAAATTGCCAACGCCTGCGATGGAACATCTTTATTTTCAGCAGCAAAAAGAAAGAAAATGCACGGAGATGACTCAAGAAGCTGATGAAATTTGTACCTTAATTAGCAGCCTTTTCGTAGCCTGGCAGCCAATTTATCTTCAAATGCTGAAGCAGATGGAAGAATCCATCAGTTGATCGAGAATTATATTGGACTTGATTATGGAACCAACCAAAAGTGAAGAACAACTTATCTTGCTGTTTGATTCTCAGCAAATTGATATTAGCGAATTATCTCGTCTAGTGGAAAGCGATCTTGCCGCCAGCGTTCATCACAAGATTGGCCTTTCGGTTGGAGGTTACTGGGAATTAACGTTAATAGGTCCGCTAGAAGAAATAGATTCAGCACATAGCAAGTTAATGCGGGTTTTTCAGGAAAAGAATTGGGGAGTGTTTCGCCTAAAGGATACAGCAGGGGATGATATTCGCCGGCAAGCTTATTCACAATTGTCGGAGATCGAACAGGATCTCAGAGCATTCATAAATCAGGGATTAACCAATGTATTTGGATTTGCCTGGTGGAACTCGTTAGATTCTATTGAGATCCCAGGCATACAAGATCCGTCCTATCGTAAAAGCCACCATCCCCTGGAATTAATGACGATCGACGAATTAATTAAATTTGTTACCTTTGAAAATTCTGTATGGAATTTAGACACGAATATCAAAGTCAAAGATATCGCCGAAATCCTCGACGTAAGTACTAGTTTTGAAGAATTTAAAGCGGTCGTTTCTGGTAAATACCGAAAAGTATCACTTTGGAGTTTGGTTTTTGAAAAATATCTGGGAGAGAATGCGCCTAAGTGGTTAGCTATAAAAGATAAAGATTTGAAATCGATCATAGATTTGCGAAATAAGGTAATGCATCATCGCCCTGTATTTCGTAGTGAATTAAAGGCGTTGGAAGAAAAGCGAGAAAGATTGATGGAATTATTGGCTACTGCGACATTACAGTTGTCAGATGAAGAAAAGAAGAATGTTATTACGCATGAAAAAGAAATTCGAGACATCTTCGCACAAATTGTTTACGAGAGATCTCCTCAAAATACATATTACCAATTGTATAGTTCACTGCAAGAAGCCAGAAATGATGTAACCATCAAAAATCTAAAGAAAGAGGCAGATTCTTTCATCAAAACAGGCGCGCTCAGCCCCAAAGAATCATTGGAACTTCAAGTGGCATCATTCGAAAAGCTTGAAGAATTAACGAATCACAACTTGATCGAAACACAACCCATCATAATCGGAGAATTGCTCCCATTGTGTTTTCTCGATGACCCAGAATTACGTTATCAGTATGGATCTCTAAGAGATGTTCTTGTTAAATGGGTTGAAAACCATGCACAAGAAGATTCAAGGCTTCTTATTAATCTTGTTCTAGATCGAGCCCTAAATGCCATTGGAACTGATAAACACTTGCCGGCTTGTTGGACCATAGCCAATCTTGGGTATAGTCGTGAAGACATAGTTGAGCGATTACTCGAATTCAGCGCCTCTTCTGACAACGATAATGGTGATGAAGCACTTGATGCTTTAACTTGGCTAAGTTTTTCAGATGAACGTCGATCAGCAATTATTCAAGAACTTCATTCTCGGGCCCTACGGCGGTATAGCCACACTTTAGCCTGGGCACTGGCCAGAATAGGTGATCCCTCCAGCGTTCCAGTTATTGTGGATGAATGGCTAAACAAAGAGAAAGCAAACCAAAAAGGCGCAGATACAGCCATCGCATTTTCCGCGATCCGTGAAATTGCTGAGGCAAACGAGGACCATAAAGAAATACAAGATAACATATGGATAACTGCATCCCAAGCAGTTGAAAATAATCTGCAAAACATTTATATGGCTTTTGATATTGGCCATATTATCAAGGCTTGCAATAGTAGTTTGGTTGTGCCAACTATATTGAAATGGCACGGGGAAAGCCTTAGGGAGACCCCAAACGCTGCGTGGTGGCGATATTTGGTGCAAGAGCGATTGGCAGAAGCTATAAAACCCCATCAATTAGAAGGTTGGGAATCTACCAACTACCTCGCGATCATGGATTTATTGAAACAAGATGCCTGCAAGAATTCAGATAATGATACATTTTATCAAAATGAATTAGGGATGGAAAAAGAGGCTGCTTGGAAGATTGTCTTAAGAATTGGAAATACCAATGCTCTAAATTGGTTCGAACTTGCTGTGGAAGGCGAAGTTGGTCGATTCCTTAGAAAACAGGTGATGAATGATCTTTCGGCATTCAGAGTAGATCCCCTTCCCGAGGCCGCGTCTCGCTGGGTAACCGAGAAATTTGATGATAAACCGGAAGGGGATGGACGAGAATCCTCGTATCGGATGGCTGCTGTTCAGTTAGTCAAGAGCAATGCTTCGGAGGAAGCCTTATCGATGTTATTGAATTTCGGTTATACACATAACGGAAACATCATGCAGAGCTCGGTCGATGCCGTTTCAGATGTTGCAATCACACTATTAAGAAATGGAAATTACTCAGTAATAAAAACTTTGTTCAATGCCGTGTCACAAACAGAACTCAAGCGAAAAAGAATCTCAGCGGCATATGCCCTTTCTGAAATTAGCGAAATTGATGAATATCGGAATACTATAGAAGAATACAGAGAATCCTTCATCTCAATGGTTCAAGATGAAAATCGTGAACCTTGGGAGAGAGAAAGCTTACTTTATATCCTGGCTAATCTGCAGGGGGAGATTCCTGAGAATCTCGAAAGAAAGCTTGTAGATTTCGCTCTAGGAAGTGATGAACATCTTAAGAGAGCAAGCCTTACAGTTCTAGCTTATCTTGACAAATTAGAGGCTTATCCTGGGATATTAGGCGACATTTTAAAAATTAGTCAGGAGGGGGAGAAATGGGTTATAAAAACAGAAGGACTTTCTTACGATTGGGCTGCTTATATTATCGGGATATTATATTTCCGCAAACCAGCCAAATATATTCAGGCAGTGATTTCCTTAATTGAATCAGAAGACAGCGGATCATTTATCCAGATAGTCCCTTGGCTTTATAAAAGTAGAAGAATTGGAAAAATTCCCGATGAGATTTGCGATTCTCTTCAAAAGCGCCTGATTACACACAATTCTTTGTATCGTTGCGAGACTCAATCATTTATAGTGTTGGAAACATTAGATCCTAAAGCATTAATTAATTCAAATTTACTCAGGGAGATCGCAAAGTGGATGACAGATGCGAAAGTAGCTTTGGCAAATTCAATCCGAAGAGTAAATTGGGCTGATAGTCAAAAAGGCGATTGTCTATCGCTGTTGGAATTTCTAATAGAGGATGAAAATTATTCAGTTAGAAGAGCTGCTTATCGATCCATTGCGTCGATTTCACAAGACCATCTGTATAAACTATGCAGTTCTTACTCTGAGTCACCAATAATGAAGTTGAAACTTCGTGCAGCAGAAGCATATGGATGGATTTCAAATATCACAGATAAAAATGGAAATGATGTATCCACGACATTTAGGACTAAATTCGTATCAGGCATTGAACGCAGAATACGTGAAACAGCAAAACGTTCATGGAAAGAAAGAAAGCATCGTGTCTGGGCGAAGGACTACCTTGCAAGAGTGTTGGCTGTTGATGGGAAAGATAATCAGCAAATCTTGCGAGCTTGGAAGTATGGAGATGCAATAGTCCGTACAGGAGATGAGGTAACTCTGGAAGAATTGGACAAATATCTTCGATCAGAAACATTACTCCCAAATGTGGAGTTCTGGCTATCCGATCAGATTTATAAGCCACTTGAACAAAACTGGAAGAAAGTGACAAATAAGTGGCCTCAACCATGGTTCGACTCCCATGGGTTACTTCAGCGTGGCAAAGGAAAAGTAATAATTGATTCAAAAGAGGCAGTAGATGTAGAATATTCACTTTGGTTCAATCCTGCCAGCTCTCCATCGGAAAAAGCCTCGTGGGGTGGAACCCTTATGACTAATTTGTGGGAATTGATGGTTTCCCGCAATCATGATGTTGTATTAGAACTTGAGAACAGCAAGAAAGGTAGAATCGTGTTTACGAGCACGGCGAGCAACACAACCACTTTTGCCGGTAATGGATCATTTCCAAGCTAACGATGTATTTTATGAAATTGGTTAATGAAATATCTCACATTGCTAGTCTGTGCAACAAAGAGTAAGGGTAAGCCTCCGGAAAAATAGTACCAATGAGAAATGGTAACTTCTATCAAGGTTACTCATGGAATTCTCTAATACTTGGCAGGGAAAGAGAAATTCAAGCGCCAAATAGCTAATGAAAATTGATAATCTCAAAAGCCAGCTTGAGACTTACAAACATCAAGGAACACTTAGCTTCCACTGAAGGCTTATCAGTGCTTGTTCGTGGAGATGGTAAAAACGATTATCTGCTCACCCACCAGAGTCCCCTAGGACACACATCTAGCTGAAATCCGATCAAAGTCTTTCAGTTTGGCCGAGTTTGCAATGGACCCTGGCAATAATGACATTAGAATTATTACGATGGCGTCGTTTGACATTACCATCGGATGAGGATGGGTGGGTGTAATTGCGTTCCTGCTGAAACCCATTTCGGTCCATTAAATGCTGCATAAATTATTAGCACCACTAATAATATATAGACGCCAATTGTGATCCAATACCAGAGTTGGAATCTTTTGGTGTTAGTTTTCACCTCATCACCGACGATTTGATTGATGGTACTTTCCTCAAGCTGTTTTTTACTTGTCTCTATATCCCGTTTAAATTTTGCCATTTGCGTTTTGAAACGCATCCATTGGTTGATCATATTGTAAACCAATGGAAAAATGACAACGTAAACAGCGTAAATAACCATCCCTATCGTGAAAACAGTCGCATTGAATGTTTGTTGGAAGAGTGCAGCAATGAAGGAACCAATCAGAACAGCAACCAACGCCAATGCAGTATTGCTTAGATTGTTTATGATCTCTGTAATCAGATCAGCGAACTTGTTAATCGAATCATGAACCTGCTCAGTTAATTTGTCTTTACGGTCTGAAAAAGCATCAATATGGTTTTCAATGACTTCGATCCATTGCTCCTCTAGGTCAATGAATGTTCCTCTCGCACTTTTTACCATTAGACCGTAGGCTTGTGTGTGATCCATTACACGCACTGTCTTCGCAATATTAATCTCTACTAGTGGCAGTCTATCCCCGGCATCATAGGTTGGTTTGTAGGCCCATTCGAAAGCATTTCCTAGCATGTTAAGATCGGACCAGTTAAAAAGAGGCGAGTTGTTATGTGGTCCCCAATCTATCTCTGTTAAATATTTTGCTCCTGAGTAAATCGAAACAAATTGCATCCCCTGCACGAGAGTGCGGTCTGCAGTATACAACATAAAAAGATTTACGAATTGTGACTGAATAGCCCGCACAAGGGTATCCCCGCCTGTATTCGAACCAGTTACCAATAGATGCGCAGGCGTCAGATGACTAACCCACGGATATTGCCATCGTAAATATTTCTGTGCATCCTGATTGACCTTTTCATAACGCTGTGCATCTTCAATAGGAGATTGTGCATATTGAGGCCATTTTTCCAATCCTTCCCCGCCCAGAATTGCCAAAAGTTTTCCATTGATATCGAGTTCCAAGTCTGGCAGTATAATGATCACTTTTTTTCCAGGATTTTGCTGCCAAAACAACCTTTCCAAGGTTTCAATCGAACTCAGAATATCCCTTTCTGCTGCTTCCGGATAGAGATATAGGTATCTATTCACATCTCCTGGCAATTTACCGAACCAGGATTCAATTAATTGTTTTTTTTCAATGTGTAGATCAAGTCTAAATTCTCCTACGCCCTCGATGTTGTGTCGAAATGCATCAATCTTATCCTGTGTGATATTCTTATTAACCTCAAGCCCAGGTTCGCCGGCAAGGGAAAATTTACATTTTATTAGTGCTTCTCCATACGCATTCGCCAATGTTTTGAGGATATCGAGATTTAATCCGTTTGCAGCCGTCTCTGGGATGCCAGATATCTGTTGAACAATTTCGTCGCGAGTTTCCAGTGTAGCCCACCTTGGGGCTTTCCCTCCCAGAACTGTTGCTAGAGCATCAAGCGGGGCAGAAGCGGGTACAGGCCGAGTAGATTTCATTTAGCAACCTCATGCCAGTTCCTTGCACTTAAGATCACTTCATGCCCCACCACTTTGCCATCTTCGATAATTTCCTTACCCACCCTGATCACCTGATCATAATAATCACTCTCCACACGGACACTTAATCCGTAATCGCCTTGAAATACGCGCTTTTGCGCAATCTTCTCGGCATATTCTTGATCAATTTCAATTTGCCGGTCAGGCAAGCGATTACGAAAGATTCCGAGCACAATAGTTTTACTGTCATCAGGTAAATTGAGTGAGCTGACTAAGTCCTCGTAGTTGATTTGCTTCCGTTCCAAGGCAGCTTCTCGCTGCAATTCAAAGTCCCCTAGCTTATCCGAACTATAATTATCACGGATGAAATTTCCAGCCTGAACAAAGGCCTGCCATAGTTTCTCGGTTCTGGCTTTCGCGTCATAACTTTCCTCTGCATCCAGAAATTTCTCTTTAAAATACTGAGCAACACCTACTTGTTTAGAATCTAATAAAACCATGTCGTATTCTGGATAGCGATACGGTTTTACCGATTGAATAAAAGCACATTTCTGTAATTCTTGATTTGTGAATGCGGATGATAAAACTTTGTAATCAACTACCTCTTTTCCGTCAACATTTAGGAAATCGTGTTGAAATGCTTTTGATGGATCAACTTTCATTAGGGCGAGAAATTGTTCCTGTGGAAAGTTGGCCGCTTCAAAAATTGCGACTGCTAGATCTGCGGCCTTCGTGCGACCATCTTGCATAATCTCATATAACTTTTCCGCTAAGGCAATAGACCCATCTGCAAAATCTTTCGATCCGGTCAATATATCTGCACATATCCCTGATGGAGCTGCAGAATTGATATTCTTGAATCTAGCAACATGACTGTTATTATTTGCCAGAGATTTGGCTATATGGTTTGTGAAAAACTCGATCAGTTCAGTTCTATTATGTAGGTTTAGTTCTGCCTGAGATGGAATGAAACCCCGGCTGGTACCCTTGTTAGGTCGTTGTGGATCTAGAACATGGATTATCAACCTGTTAATTCTGATCTCAAATGCATCTTTTAAATAAGGTCTGTTTGGTGGCATAAGATTTCTCCCTATAACTCGACTATAGAAATGCATGCAGGTTGATTACACGAATCTTTTTGTTGTTCTTATGAAGATCAGCGAGGACACATCTATGTATGTTTTTTTCATTCTGTAACCCCCCATCCGGCACCTTAATTTCTTGTTTAATTATAGAACTTTTTTAATAAACGTCAAGTAATTTGGAAAATGTCTTATGGAAATCGATATTCTTGATCACTTATGTAAATCTTAGGTTACGAATGTAATATCGAAATTTTCCAAATTTCGGCGATGTAATGAAAGCGCGTTAAAGGTCTTCGAGCTCTTTTCGGTTGTTCTTAAATTGGATTTCCTGTATAGTGGTTGCATCGATATTGCAGAATTCAGACATACGTAATACTTGAAGGCAAGGGGGGAAATAATGAATGCTTCTGGTGCAGTCGTATTCCAACCTACCAAATCCCAGCAATTGGGACTTACATATAAAGTGGTAAATAATTCGGGGATGTGTCATTGTAAGGGTCAATAAAGTCGACCTGGAAAAGGATCGGCTGTAGAGAATATTCGGTTACTACAATCCAGATAAAGTCGGGTAAATAGAAGGTAGTTAGAAGAAAAGTAATATTCAAACTATTATCACTGTGGAGCCGTTGCTACTCGTGCTTGCAGCTCAAGTGCAAGTGGTTCATGCATATCAACGCCTATATGTAGTAATTTTTCAAAAGCTTTTCCATTCTCTGGCTCTCTTTTTATTTCTTGATGATGTTCTTCCCATAAGATTACAAGATAACTAGCAAGAGTTGTGGTTAATCTACGTTCTTCTGAATAACCATCATGTCTATTAGCAAACGCATTTTCAATTGGTTGTAACAGCTCTAAGCGTAGTGGAGCTGAGGATGGTTTACAAAGCCATGAAATTAGCATCTCTATATCATGCCCTGTTTGTAAAGCAAGAAGAGAAGCCTTAATAAAATATTCGCGCATCGAGACAATTATTTTCACATCTTCATCATGCCATAAATCGCCGATATTTGATATCCCGATCAAATTTAGCCACATAGAAGAAAGTTCGTATGATCTAATCCCATTTCTTTTTGTCCATGTGTCTGATGACAAGCAGTAGTCTAGCATCTGCTGCCACTGGAATACGAATTTTTCATGATTTGCTATGGGCTTAACAGCCAAGAACCAATTCGTAAGGAATCTCTCAATCCAATGATGAGCTCTTGGCCCAAGGCGTAATATTGGGAGCCAAATCCGCTCCGCGTGATCTTCTGGATTCAATTGGACGATTACAGTTCCAACTTTATCTAAGATCCAATAATCAAAATCATTCGGTAGACCGCACTTTACTTTTTCAGCGTCAATCTCTTTCCCATTTTTATCGAAAATTCGCAGGCGCACTAAGGAAAGATCAAGGATTTCACTCCAAAAATCTAAAAATAATGATCGCTCAATCACGATGTCAGTCTGATCCGGAAGAAAGATATTTGAGAACACCTCTTTTATTTGCTCAACATCAATTTTAGGCTGGGGGCAGAAAAGCTGAGTCTTTCCATCCTCAGGATAGCTGGAATCATAGACATCATCTTTCCAAATAGGCCGCAGTCCAAGGTGTGATTTGCTCAATTTGGGCGACTTTGTTGCGGAAAATCCCCAATTGAACCTTTTGAAGATTATTTTCCTCCGTATTATTCTATTCCACCATGCAGAAATATTTTGTCGTCTTGTATATCGGCTTCGCAATTGATAATCAATCCCAGCCAAATCCCATACAAGGTTAACTAATTCCCAAAAATATTTACCAAGAAACTGCCTTTTTTCAAAGGAGCGCCGGACAAGGATCTCGATTGAGTTTTTGTATGTGTAAGTAGCCAATTCGGCAATTATTCTTCGGTACCTTTTATCTTGAGGATTCTCTGCCCATAATATTGGAATCATTTCGCAAGCGAAATACACCCATGTATCTTTAATAAAGGACCCCTCCTTGTCGATGGATGCCCAAATAGCTGAATGTTTCAACTTGTTCTTGACATAATCTGTGCACCATTCTTCTTCTTGAGGATTCTGTGATAACCATTGACGGTGGAAGACAAATAAAACCGCAATCGTTCCAAAAACAAGATTATCAATTGATTGCTCCCTCTTAATATCTTCGCCTGGTGATATCGAGCCAGCTATTACTTTGGCTTGTTTTAAGTATTCTGTGATTTCATCTGCAGTGAGAGGATTTGATTTATCGAGCCTATTACGGCATTCAAAAGGACGGGTCGATAATAATTGGCGCTCTGTGATTTGTTCCTGCTCTTCCTTTGTAATCTGCAAACTTTTAGGTAGTTGAAATACCAATTGTACAGATTTATCAGCAAGCTCAACTTTAATCCAATTTTTCGGATCAAAAACCGCGATAAGCTGTTCAATATGTGATGCGTATGATGAATCTTTTTTCTCTTCAATCAACTTTTTCCATTCTTCGACATTTTTGAGTAGACTTTCGTGAAAATTAGCAGAGTTATGAAAGTAGTAAGTAGCAATGTCAATTAATCGGATTTTTCGATGTGGCATCGTATCCCATTTTCTTGTCAAATTAAAGAACCATTCTCCATCTCGCATCGAGAAAGGCGTTCCGAAGAGATTACTGCCCAGAGAATTGTAGAGGATATCGTACTGGTATAGTTCTGGGGCGAGCAACAATGGCTTCAACACGCCATCAAACAGAATTGGAGAATATCGACCAACTTCTGACAGCATACCAATTAAGGCAATTGACATGCCCTGTTCTAAGATCACACTAATCCATTGATCTATAGACTCTTTTTGATCAATACAGTCATACAACCATTTTTCAACAGCCGTAAGGGCGGATAAGGTGATTTTAGGAGAATTCGGAAATGGGCGGCACCAATAAAAAACGTTGGCATTGCCGAGAAAGAATTTATTGCCCGAAGGGACGGGAAGAGTGACACCGATTTGCTTTTCATTTCCAGGGTATTCTGCCTTTATGTGCTGCTCTGTAGCAAAATTGATCAATCGAATAATTATCTCTATGGCTTCAGCAGGATTGATCTTTAAAAATGATATAAACGGCCCTCGAGTGTAAAAGCCGGGATAAAACCGACTTTCCGTCTCGTCGTCTAATCCTGTACTATCCTGAGGTAAGGCACTCATAGCATTATTTCGCCGATAACGTACCTCAATAAGTAATGCCAATATTATTTCTTTTACTAGCACTGGATCTGAATTCATAATGGGCCTAAGAGCATCGGTATCTAGGCAGACCTCTTTGAAAAGATTATCTTGGCGATATTGAGGACCGTCGGGCCAAGGTTTATCTTGATTGCTTTTATCTATTAGGCCATTCAATCCATAAGGAGTGAAAGTGGTAAAGTAGTGGAATCTAAGATAAGCTTCTCCATCCTCCTCTGTTGGCTTTATTCTTGAACATGCTTTCAATGCAAATTGGCGAACCTCTTCTGGCTTTTCTGGGAATGATTCTAGTACCGCCTTGTAGGGATATTGAAGTTCGCTTTTGGTGTAATTACGCTCAGAATAATGCTCAGAGAAAATAACCTGCGCAGTTGCTAAAGCCAGCGTAGCTGCTTGACTTCTAGCCGGCCAACCAATGGGTGCATAGTGTAACCAAGTATAAGCAATCCTCCCGATCTCAACAGGGGCTAATTGAGACGTCTCTTGATAGTGCGATTCAAGAAAAGCTAAGGTTCCCAACCAATATATCCAAAGAGGCAGCCTTTCCCATGTTCGCGCCTCGGCTTCAGTCGCCCCAACATCTTTCGCTATCTGGATATATTGAGGATTCGGATATGTGGCAAAATATAGAAACCGCTTCAAGAAATCTTTGAGCAATTTACCGTTGTCTGCCAATAGAATCGGCCACGCATTTGAAAGTAGTCGTGTAGGGTTCCCACCAAAAACTAAGGCTTCCAAAAGGAGACTCTGGACCTCGGGACATTCATGGAGCCGGGATTCCCATTTCTTGGCCGTTTTATCTTCTTCAAGCAGTGCTAATCCATATAAGCGAAGCGCTTTTTGCCAATGAGGATTCTTATACTTATCCTTTATATACACTTTAAATTCTGTGTCGTGGGACTGAATCGCGACGAATCGTGCCCAATCAGCAAAAAGGTCATGTGAGAAAGAAACTGTTGCACGATCTTCCCTCACACTAAGAACCCCCTTCAAATCATTTACCAGATTACTCTCCGAAGAAGATAATTCACTTTCCGAAAATTCAAAAATTCCACTATTGGCCTCCATCTCGGCTATCCTTTGAAGGAGGCTTGATCTTGCTATCCCTTGGTCGTTACCACGAATTATTTTCTTCCAGTACCACTTTATGATGTCTGACTCACCAATCCAATCTCGATCCTCAATTTCAGCTCCAGATGAAAGAACTGTAGCAAGGATATCCAGAATTTTTGGATTTAAAATGACTTCTCTGAGGTGAGGGCGTATTGCGATTGTTTGCAAGGCACCAAAAGCTTGCCATACCGGCTGCAAATCCTGATAACTTAGCGTGGGAATCGATTTGACTTTCCAATTTATGGCATTACCAAAGAACCGAAATAATCCTGTCTGGACTCTTTCCCATTCTTCTGTTCGACAAGTAATAAGAAGCATCCAAGTACTTTCTGGTTTGTCAAAGCCCAAAGTATAGAGAAGGCTGCAAGCTTCAGTAAAGTCTTCTTCGCTTCGCAATCTTTCGATACCATCTATAACAATAAGTCCGCGAGAGGTGATTCTGCTTTGAAGCACATCACTTAATGGGTGTGTGAGGCCATGTTGGCTTGCAAAATATTCGATGTAGTTGGGTCGTAATTCACTTGCCTCAAACCATAAAACTTTGCCCTGCCTAGAGAACTCTTTTGCAACCCATTTACCTAGTACTGATTTACCTGTTCCTGAGGGAGCAATAAGCACCGGAGTATTTGATTTGACTAAGTCATCGAGAATCTCCTTAGCCAATTCACTTCTATCAATCCTTACTTTTCCGCCAATCGATTCATGAATGACGTTAATCTGATTTTCGCACCAGCTCTGCAAACGATGCCAGTCCCCCGAAAAATCCGGTAATTCTCGAAATTCATACAGGCCTCTCAACTCAATAAGAAGATCTTCCCTTGTACTGCCACCTCCTGCCGTTCTTATTCTTTGCGCAATTTTACAAATGTTATTCCATAAAGCCTCACTATTTTTAATTGACTGATCTATTACGAGCCCTCGGCAGGAAGAGAGAGCATTGTCTTCATCCGAGTTAACTTCTCTATTAAAGTTAAGCTCAATAATCGCTAATCTCTTCAATAAATTTCCTATAGATTTTTCATCAATTCCATGTTTCGAAGCTAAAGGTTGGGGACATGCAAAAGAAAGAAATAAATTGCGTTCAATAACCGAGACATAATCAATATTTTGGATCCGCGAAAATAATTGGTCAGAAGTCTGCTCTCGCGCCTTCTTTAACAAGTTATGAAGAGCCGAAATTGGAGGATCGGGCTGCGGTATACAAATCAGGCCTAATCTATCCAAGCTTGTATTAAAAACTTCACTGACTTCATGAAGGTAGGAAGCCCATAAATCAGCGACGAAAGTAGAATCTACTTTACTAGACGAGAATTGCACATTACTCTTAATCGAAAAAGCACATCTGTGGTTCTCCTCTTTTTGCACGACTGTAATGAGCAAATCATCTAAAAGCCATCCATCGACTCTGACTTGGCAATCTATTCGGCTTATTTTATTATGAAGATCCCCTATAAGTAGTGGATCACCGGACAACATCCGAACAAGAAAATAGGCAACCACCTTATCTTCAAAGGCAAATCCACCGCCAGCTGTTTGCTTAGGGGTAGCCACGCCTCTCGTCGTGCTAGGGTTTTTTTTACTCATAGTACAACCTTGTGATTCTAGAACACGTTTTGGAGTGAATGGTTTTTAAGGACATTATATATATAAATGCCGAACATCCGTATAAGAATACAGATTACGATGGCAACACAGCAGAGAGCCACAAATAATGTCCATTCATATTCACATATCCACCGCATTTCTATGATTTTACACTCAATCAGCAACCTTGATATTAGTAAACATAAAGCCCCAGAATCTACCAAAAGAAACATCTAAAATCATCATTCGAATCATTTCGTTCTGGTCGGCCGGGTCCTGGAGACCTTGTGAGATTACAGTTCCACTCAACTCGATCCGATAGTGGATACTGATAGCTACATAATAACGGAACAGAACCTTGCATACAGCTGCTTAGTTCAACCTTGGCATAAGGATATTTGAAATGACCGATAGCAGATCACTTATGGAAATCCCAGTTTGCGGCAGTCTCAGCACCAGTCATTTCAAGCGCCGGCTGCGAGAAAATATACCAACTACAACGGTTACAACGAGAGCTGAAATTACACATGGTGCATAGGGGAAGTCTTCGCTGCTCGAGCCTCCTCCGATTGACTCGGCCGTAGCTTGCACTAAATAGTGGGCAGCTTTGGTCTGATAGTAAGATGTAGTAATGGTTTCTCGTGGTATTACTTGCGCGTGGACAGTATTGGGGTCAGGTGTAGCAGCCGTCAGCCTGGATGACTGGCACCCCATCAAGAGAGTTATCATCAAAAATTCCAGAAACAAGATTAAGTGTACAAATTTTTGTGACACTTTGGTTCTCCTCAACATTGAATCTTCGCTTATGTGCGGCCTTGCAATGCACAATAAACCAGGTTGACCACTCCCCTACCCCAGTAAGTATGTAAATAATCAAAACTAGAAACCGTGTCCCATAAAATGCACGGTTTCCGGGTTAGCTTCTCCGAGCACCTAATAAGCTATGCGCATTAACTATTATACATCCTCGTGCAACATTTCCATTCGCTACCAGGTCCCAAGCCGCACCTTCCCCCATTCTGCCACCGGCAGATGCCCGAAATCGTTCCAATCCTCCGTTACGACAGCCATGTGTTCCTGAATATTTACCAATGCCGACCCAGCCACCTTCTGTACCCAGGGAATCGCCAGTAAAACAAACACCACATGCAGTTTCATACTCTTTCCATAAGCAGATGCCTGGTTAAGCCGGCGGTTTATCTTTTGGATAATACGCTCGCTGCTCTGGTGCCCACTCTCAACCTCCACCCAGAACAGCGTTTCATAATCACTAAAGCTTCCCCAGGCCAGCGCGTCCGGGGTTGCATCGAGGCCTTTGATATATACCTCGCTCCATCCTGTCCATACCTGCGCGTGTGGCCAGGCTTTTTTCAACCAGGCAGGCCATTTCCGGGATATCTTGCGATGTCGGCTGTCTGGGGGTTCTCGGAACTCCCAGCGTTCCGGTAAATAACAACCCGGCGGCATTCCCCAACTACGTAATGCGATCGAGTTTCCTTTTCTCGTAATTTCATAAAACGGATAACTTTTTTTCTTTTCCGGATCCACGCGCCCAAAGGATTTTTCACCAATCAATACCAACTGTTTGGGTTTAAGATTACGTTTACGCTTAGGTCTGTTTTCCATAACACCGTCAACATTATAGGTAGCATATTCTCTTTCCGTTAGAACCTGAAGATTCTTACGCGTCATATCCAAGCTTAGCCCTGTAAGGGCCGCAATTTCCGCAGTATATCCTGCTTGAAGCCTGTCCAGCACACGCAGGCAAGCCAATTCGCTAGGCGAGAGGTTGCCCAGGAACCATTCATCCGCATGCGGCGGTGGGGGCCCTGGAACCATCGTTGTAGGAGGCGGAGGCCAGAAATCATCGACTGCGGGTTGATCAACACTTGAGGATGTCACTGCGACAGAAATAGATGCACCCTTTAGGTAACGCCGAACCTCTCTGGCATACCATCTCCCAGGTCCATCCACTTGTATCCATACAGAAGCTTTACCATGATGTAGCGCCTTGAGCTGCCAGGTTAACGTCTTGACACCCTCGGCGTAGGCATCCGGTGGCAGTCCGGCGTCGGTCGGCATTTTGAAGATAAAGGTGTCTGTCCAACCGGCCGGGTACTCGATTGATCTCCAACTATGGAACACAGAAGTCCCTACATGCACAGGTGACATAGTTCCACCTCATCCGCATCCACCCACGATATACAGATCCGGGTCAATAAAATTCAATGGGTTGATCCAGCATTGATCGGACTTCCGCTTTACGCCCAAGTGCAAATGCGGACCGGTGCTGTTTCCGAGATTGTCTGATAATCCCACTACATCGCCCCATTGGACTATCTGGCCTTTCATTACCAATATTTCCTGCATATGAGCATACCAAACCTGGTAGTCGCCATTCTCAACAACAACCAGACCTCCCCATTGCCCACCTGCGCCAGGGGCAGTAAAGTCAGCCCAGGCTACTTCACCCGCCAGGATAGTGTGAACTGGTGTACCGGAATTCACCGGCCAGTCCGCGCCATTGTGAATTCCGCCATTCATGCCATAACCGGGGACCCTTCCAAAGCTACATCCCAGGACAGGCTTATCATAAGAAGTGGACCAAATCATGATGGGAGGCCATAATGGCACTCCATGGATATCGGCGGTGGCCGGATCGCTGTAACCCACCCAGTCAATCCGTGTCGAACCCATTTTGATACCCTGACCATCGTCACAGGCGCCAGGCACCGGCCCGCCGGGGATATAGTCGCTACCTTGAGGTATATCCATCATCCA
>Ga0209777_10000959_pt1 | contig 44222 bp, 51 predicted proteins | sample FrelakmetHBP12HB_FD_187147 | JGI IMG/M metagenome (GOLD analysis project Ga0209777, IMG submission 187147) | Freshwater lake sediment microbial communities from the University of Notre Dame, USA, for methane emissions studies -HBP12 HB (SPAdes)... | ecosystem: Environmental > Aquatic >...
TTAATGATAAAACAAAAGTTGAACAGTCAGATTTATTTGGAAATAAAGTCAAAAGTCAAAAATCAAAAGCCAAAACTGATGAAAATTTTAATATTTTAATGAAAATTTATGAACGAAATTGGATTGATGAATGGTATGGCTCAAAAAGCGAAAAAGAAGCTTATTATAAGAAAGGAAAAGAAATAATAAAAGAATTTTATGCAGGATTTTCTAAAAATCCGCCAAAAATTTTGAAAATTAATGGCCAAGCGGCTTTAGAAATGCCATTTAATTTAAAAATAGGCGAGCATATATTATTTGGCGTAATAGACAGGATTGATGATTCAAAAGACGGAGCTGTTATTATTGATTATAAAACCGGTTCTTCAAAAGAAAAACCAGATAAAGAACAGCTTCTCATTTATCAAATTGCGGCGCAGGAAGTTCTGCATTTAAAACTCAAACAACTTGCGTATTATTATTTAGATGACGGAAAAATCGTTTCATTTTTGGGTTCAGAAAAAGAGCTTCAAGACCAGAAGCAAAAAATGATTGAAGAAATAGAAAAAATAAAAAACTCGGAATTTGAACCGACTCCCGGCTGGCAATGCCAATACTGCGATTTTAAAGACATCTGCGACTACGCTCAAAGATGAGTGTAATCCTGAATGAAAATAAAAATTTTTAAAAAATTTTAAAATATGACAAATAAAAAAGCATCAAAACTGGCAGCACATTTTTACAATGAAATTATTAAACTACATCATCAAGAATTTAATTATAAATATTTAGATTATAAAGATTGGTTAGATTTTTTAGCAGATAAATTAAATAAAAATGATATAATTTTAGATTTAGGTTGTGGTAACGGAAGAGCTGTAAAATATTTTATAGATAAAGAGTTTCAAGGCATTGGGATAGATGTATCAGATAAAATGTTAAATTTAGCAAAAAAATATGTTCCCAAAGGTAAGTTTTATAAACAGGAGTTTACAAAACTTAAATTTAAGCCAGATTATTTTAGTGCCATAATTTCATTTTTTGCTTTAAACCATACTTCCAAAAGTGAATTCAAAGCAGTAATTAAAGCAAGTAGAGGTATTTTGAAAAAAGATGGCTTTTTATTATTAGGAATGGTAAAGGGGAAAGGAGAAGGATTTTTCGAAGGATTTTATAACAAAAATTTAACACTTTATGGGGCAGGCTATACAAAAAAAGAAATTGTTGATATTTTAAGTAGAAATAATTATCAGATAATAAAGTCAGAAATTAGGCATTTTAAAGGAAAACATTTTGAAGAAGATGATATTTATATTTTAGCGAAAATAAAAAAATAACGAAAAACCGCCTTCTCGGCGGTTTTGTTTTATCTTATTGATTTGTATCCTCCAGGTACTCCGTTTGGAGACAAGACAATTTGCCAAAGCTGAATCTGCCTTGCCCTGAAAGCTCCTGCGCAAGAAAGCAGATAATATCGCCACATTCTGTAAAACCTGTCATCGTATTTGTTTTTGAATTTCGGCCAGTTATCTATAAAATTTTTGTGCCATTGCATCAAAGTTTTATCATAATCTGCGCCAAAATTGTGCACATCTTCGATAACAAATAATTTTTCACAGGCGCTAGAAATCTGTTTTAAAGAGGGAAGTACTCCGTTAGGAAAAATATATTTGTTAAGCCATGGATCAGAACTGTCGCCTGATGTTAAGCTGCCGATTGTATGAAGTAAAAACAATCCATCATCTTTAAGGCACTTCCTCGCAATTTTAAGATATTGTTTATGGTTTTTTGCGCCGACATGCTCAAACATTCCGATTGAAACAATATGGTCAAACTTTTCTTGTTCTGAGCTTGCCGAATGAGCATTTAATTCTCGGTAATCCTGCAACTTGATTTTCACTTTCAAACCCTTGCATAATTTTTTTGCAAAGTTCGCTTGTTCTTTCGACACAGTGATGCCGACAGCTGAAACTTTATAATTTTCTGCTGCATATTTTAAAAAACTGCCCCAGCCGCATCCGATATCTAAAACTTTTTGTCCCGGCTTTAAATTTAATTTTTGGCAGATCAAATCAAGCTTTGCAAATTCAGCGGAGTCTAAATCCTTGGCCTTCTTCCAGTATCCGCAGCTGTAGGTCATTGATTTTGAAAGCATGGCAGAAAATAATTTATTATCCAAGTCATAATGTTTTTCACCAACTTCAAAAGCCCTACTTTTCCTTTGTAAATTAAATAGTTTTGCAGAAATTACAGCGAAAAAAACCGGCAAAGAGAAACCTATTTTATCAGGAATTTTCGCAAGCAATAATTTATAGAAAAATTGGTCTAAATTTTTGCATTCCCACCAGCCGTCCATATAAGATTCGCCCAAACCCAAAGATCCCTCTGCTTTAACCCTATTATATAAGTCCTGATTTAGAATCTTTATATCCCATGGATTATTTCCATTTATTCTGATATCAGATGATTCTAATAATTTATTTACCCATATTTCTGGATTTTCCATAATTTGAATATTTATTATTATTTGATTTAATCATAACAAGCGTATAGAAAATTTCAATATCTCGTTGAAATATAAATAATAAAATGTTAAAATGCAAAAATATGGAAACAATAAATTTTGAGGATTTTAAAAAATTAGACGTAAGGATTGGAAAAATATTGTCAGCAGAAAGAATTGAAGGCTCAGAAAAATTATTAAAACTCATAGTTGACTTTGGTCCAGCTCCTGTTGAACCCGAACCCGCAGGAGAGTGGATTCCAGCGGAAACCGATGACGTAAGCGAAGGACGGATAAAGCGCCAGATTATTGCAGGAATAGCGCAATTTTACGCTCCGGAAGCATTAATCGGCAAAGAATGCCCATTTGCCTATAACTTAGCTCCTCGCATCCTGAAAGGCCTGGAGAGCCAAGGGATGATTTTATGCGCAGATAATAATGGCAGCCCTGTTTTATTGCATCCGGATTTAGAAATCCCACCGGGAAGCGTTGTAAAATAACAACTATATGCCAGATATATTGGAAGATAAAAAATTAATACAGCGATATCTAAAAGGCGATAGCAAGGCGCTGGATATTTTGATTGCGAAATATTTAAAGATAATTTATAGTTTTACCTATAAAAATGTTGGCAATACAGCCGAGGCTGAGGATATAACCCAGGAGGTTTTCATTAAAGTGTGGAAAAATATAAGAAAGTTTGACCAGAAGAAAAGCTTTAAGCCATGGATTTTCCAAATAGCAAAAAATACATCCATTGATTTTTTAAGAAAGAAAAAAACAATACCTTTTTCAAAATTTGAAAATGAAAAAGGGCAGAATCTATTGGTTGAAAATATCGTTGCCGCTCCTTTGAATTTAATAGAAAATCTCAGCGACAAAAAAACTTTGGCAGTCGCTATGCAGAATTTAAATGATAAAGAGCAAAAAATTATAAATCTGCGGCATACTGAAGGAATGAGTTTTAAGGAAATTGCCGAAATATTCCAAGAATCAATAAATACAGTGAAAAGCAGATATCACAGGACCATAATGGCTCTGCGCAGGAATATAAAAGAGGATTAGAACCAAAATACTCTCTACTTACGTATTATATTTTAGATAAAAATATGACTGATTTTAGCATAGACCCTATTAGAAAGGACAAAGCTTCGGGCTCAAATATCTTTTTTAACGAGGACAAACTAAGTAGACTTTCTAACGGGGTAGAACCGCCAAAAGATTTATTAGAAAAAATATTAAAACGCATTCATAGAGAAGAGCGTCTTTTAGTTTTAAGAAGAATCATTATTTTTTCTGTCACGCTGATAATATCTTTATTGGGATTCATGCCGTCTCTAAAAATACTTTTGTCTGATTTGAGCCAATCAGGATTTCTTAATTTTTCCTCTTTAATATTCTCTGATTTTTCATCGGTAACAGTATATTGGCAAAGTTTTGCAATGATTCTTTTGGAAACACTGCCTGCTGTGAGTTTGGCATTATTCTTAGCTGTTTTATTAGTATTTTTAGAATCAGCTAAATCTTTAACAAAAAATATTAAAATTATAACAAATAGTCGTTTAGCGACCAACTAATATGCAAAATATGCAAAACAATATTTTCGAATCAAAATTATTCAGAGCAGTCATCTTAAGTATAGCAGGATTGATTGTATTGGGTTTTGTTTTCGGCCTCGGCGTTTTTGTAGGAACAAAACGGGCTGATTTTTCCTTCAGATGGGCAGACCAGTACCACCGCAATTTTGCAGGCCCACGAGGAGGGTTTTTCGGAGATTTTATGGCTCAGGACAGGGAATTTACCAACAGCAACGGATTATTTGGCCAAATAATGAAAATTGATACTTCGGCAGGCTCAGGACAAGATGGAAATCTGACTGTAAAAGACCGGGATAACACAGAAAAGATCGTTTTAATAAGCGATAAGACCTCAATTATATATCAAAAAAAAAATATAAGATTATCTGACCTCAAAACAGGCGACAACATCGTGGTTATAGGAGAACCGAATAATAATGGCCAAATTCAAGCAGAGCTTATCAGGGTTATGCCAGACCCAAAGGGTGCCTCACCAAATAATCCGCCGTCAACATAAAATTAATTTTTTGAATATGATAAACAAAATTAAGAAAATAGCAGGGATAATTAAAAATTTTATATTCAAGCATAAAATAATAAGTTTGATAATAATTTTATGCTTATTGGGTGGGGGATATTGGGAGTATAAATCTTTAAATAATACCAGCGGTCAAATCCGCTATGTTTTAGCTGCTGTCACGAAAGGAACAATAACTTCTTCTGTTTCCGGTACAGGGCAAGTTTCAGCTTCGAATCAAATTACTCTTTCGCCAGGATCTGGAGCATCTGGAAAAATTATATATTTGAATGCGGTTTCCGGTCAGAAAGTATCGGCAGGGACTCTTTTGCTGCAATTAGATACAACTGATGCGCAAAAAACAATAAGAAATGTCCAATCCAGTCTTAATGCAGCGCAAATTTCTTTAGAAAAATTACAAGGAGCAAACACATTAAACATTCCAAGAAATAAACAAGATGCTATAGATGCACTAAATCAGGATTATCAATCTGGCTACAACACGGTTTCAAATGTTTTTGTAGATTTGCCGGCTGTTATGACAGACCTGCAGAATATTATTTACGGAAACAATTTTAATAATTATCAGCAAAATATAGATTTTTACATTAATTCTGCCTATAGTTATGATCAAAATGCAACGCTATATAGTAATAGTTTGATTAAATCATATCAGACAGCTTCCGATGAATACACTAAAAATTTCAACGATTATAAAACAACAACCAGATATTCTGACAACACAACAGTTGATTCTATAATTAACGAAACATATAACACGACTATAGATATTGCCCAGGCGATAAAGGATACAAATAATCTTATTGAATTTTATAAAGATACTCTGGCAAAATACAATATAAAGGAAAATTCTATAGCAGACACGCAGCTTTCAACAGTTAATAGTGATTCAAGCAAAGCAAATTCTGATATTATTAATTTGTTAAACGCCCAAAGCACCATTAAAAATGATAAAGATGCGGTAAGTAATTCGGATTTAGATTTGCAATCTCAGCAATTGGCGATTAAAAATTCCCAAAATTCTTTACAAGATGCAAAAGACAATCTTGCAAATTATTATATTTATGCTCCTTTTGACGGCGTGGTTGGGGCGGTCAGCGTGCAAAAAGGCGATACAATTTCTTCAGGAACTTCTGCCATAACTTTTATAACGCAAAAAGAATTTACTACAATTTCTTTAAGCGAAGTTGATATTACAAAAATAAAATTAGGAGACAAGGCAGTTGTAACCTTCGATGCTATTGATGGATTGAGTGTTGCCGGCCAGGTGACAGAAATGGACACGATTGGAACGGTAAGCCAGGGGGTAGTGAGCTATAATGTACAAATTGCTTTTGATACTCAAGACAGCAGAGTAAAACCGGGCATGAGCACAAGCGTCAACGTTATTACAGAAACAAAACAAAATGTTTTGATGGTGTCTAATAGCGCTGTTAAATCGAAAAATGGAAATTATTATGTTTTAGTTTTTAACCAGAAACAAGATTTAAACAGCCCGTTGGCCAGCCAGGGATTTATTTCTGCAGCTGCGCCAACCCAAAAAACAGTGCAGATAGGCCTTGCGGACGATACTAACACAGAAATAACCAGCGGATTATCCGAGGGCGATCAAGTTGTTATTAGGACAATTTCGGGCTCTGCAACAGCTGCAGCAACATCTTCAAGCGCCAACAGAATAGCAACCGGCGGAGCAACCAGAAGTTTATTTATCGGCGGCGGAGCAGGCGGCGCGCCAGGCGGACGATAAAAAATATGATTGAAGTTAATAATATAGTAAAAATATATCAAACAGGAAGCATTGGCTTTCAGGCTCTTTCTGGAGTAAGTTTTAAAATAAAAGACGGGGAATTTGTGGCAATTATGGGGCCGTCCGGTTCTGGAAAATCAACTCTGATGCATATTTTGGGAGCTTTGGACACGCCTACGACCGGAACTTATTTTTTAGATGGCAGAGATGTTTCAACATTAAATGAAGACGAATTAGCGGACATAAGAAAAAATAAAATAGGTTTTGTTTTTCAGGCATTTAATCTTTTGCCAAGAACAACAGCATTAAGAAATGTATCTTTGCCGCTGGTTTATGCTGAAATTGCGCCAGAGGAACGGGGAAAAAAAGCAAAAGAGTCTTTAAGGGCGGCTGGATTAGATGAAGAATACTTTGATCATTTGTCAAACCAATTATCCGGCGGACAGATTCAGAGAGTTGCAATTGCCAGAGCTTTGGTTAACAACCCTGCTTTAATTTTAGCTGACGAGCCGACTGGAAATCTTGATTCTAAGACCGGTGAAATAGTCTTGCAAACTTTTGAAAAACTCAATAAAGAGCGCGGAAGAACAATCATTCTTATTACTCACGAACATGATGTGGCTAAGCACGCTGACAGAATTATTTCTCTTAAAGACGGCCTTGTAATAAGCGACACTAAAGACCATAAAAAAAGATAAAATGAAATTAACAGACACACTAGAAGAAACATTTATAGCTTTATCATCAAACAAAGCCAGAACAGGCCTTACTATTTTGGGCATTGTAATCGGAATAAGTTCTGTGATTGTAATGGTGTCTGTGGGGCAGGGAGCCACAGGATCAATTCAGGCAAGCATTGAATCAACTGGCTCTAATCTTTTGATGATAACACCGGGTGCTTTAAGGAATTTTGGGTATTCAGCCCGTTCAGCAGGAGGTACGGCTCAATCTCTCACTATTGACGACGCTAATGCAATAGCAAGCCAGGTTTCGTCCGTGCAATATATGACGCCGGAAGTCACAGGACGCTATCAGGTAGTTTATAAAGGAAACAATACAAACACATCAATAATGGGAACCAGCGACACTTACCCCGAAGTCAGAAATTTGAGCATTGACCAGGGAGTTTTTATTACTTCCCAGGATATAAATAATGTTTCAAAAGCAGCAGTGCTCGGCCCGACAGTTGTCACAGATTTATTTGGAACGGATGCCACAGCCTCAGATGCAATCGGGCAGACAATAAAAATCAATAAAATGGAATTCAAGGTTGTAGGCGTTGCAAAAGCAAAAGGCGGAACAGGATTTATGAACCAAGATGACAGGATTTATATTCCATACACTGTTTCGCAGAGATATTTTTCAGGAAACAAATATTTATCAGAAATTGACCTTCAAATAAGCAGTCCTAATTTAATGACATCTGCCCAGAATGACGTAACATCCTTGTTATTAAGCCTGCACAATATCGCAGATCCTACACTAGCTGATTTTACCGTGCAGAACCAGGCAGATATATTATCAAGCATTTCAAGCATAAGCCAGACGCTTACAATCTTGCTTGGAGCTATAGCTGGAATTTCTCTGCTTGTCGGTGGAATCGGCATTATGAATATGATGCTTACAACAGTCACAGAAAGGACAAGGGAAATTGGATTACGCAAGGCAATCGGAGCCAAGGCAAAAGATATTACATTCCAATTTCTGACAGAGGCGGTGGTTCTGACATTTTCAGGCGGAATAGTAGGGGTTTTTCTGGGATGTATAATTTCTTGGGGCGTCAAATATTTTAATTTATACCAGACAAAAGTTTCATTTTTGTCAGTGCTTTTGGCAGTCGCAGTTTCAGCTGCAATTGGAATAATCTTCGGGTATTATCCGGCCAAAAGAGCCGCTAAACTCAACCCAATAGAAGCATTGAGATATGAATAATAAAATTAATTTTCAATTTACAATTTTCATTAAATTTTCAATTAAACATTTAATAAAAATTAGAAATTCAAAATTAGAAATTATGCAATGAACAAAACATCTAAAATAATTGTAGCGATAATTGTATTGCTCGTTATTGCCGGTGGATCTTTTTATGGCGGAATGATTTATGGCAAAAGCCAGAATATTCGTTCTTTTCCTAACGGTAATTTTCAAGGAATGAGAGGGAATAGAACTAATTCTAATGGAACCAATTTTATTTCAGGAAATATTATTTTCAAAGACAGCAGCAGCATTACTTTGCAATTGCCGAATAATAACGGTTCAAAAATAATTTTTTATTCTTCAACAACTCAAATCAATAAATTTGCATCAGGCACCGCAGACGACCTTACAACCGGCACAACAGTGAGCATAATCGGCACAACAAATTCCGACGGAAGCTTAACTGCGCAATCAATCCAAATTAGGCCGCTAAGTTCGAACGAAAACATTGCAAAATAATTTATTATGCATTAGAATTAAATATATAAAATTAATTTAAATTATAAACATGAAAACATTAACAATAATAATTTTAATAATAATATTAATAATCATAATTGGCGGGGTTTATCTTCTCTGGCAGAATAATTACAAGAGTTCAGGAGCGGCTTTGTCTCAAAGTTTGAATCAAACTTCTGCAAATTATGACGTACAAGGAATGAAAGTTGAAATTTTACAACAGGGAACTGGAACAGGCGCTAAATCTGGCGATACCGTAACAGTAAATTATGTCGGCACCTTGCAAGACGGCACAAAATTTGATTCCTCAATTGACAGGGGCAAGCCCTTTCAGTTCACTTTAGGACAAAACAGCGTCATACAGGGCTGGGAATTGGGGGTTGCGGGAATGAAAATCGGAGAAAAAAGGAAACTGACAATTCCTCCGGAATTAGCTTATGGCTCGCAGGGAGCCGGCGGAATAATTCCTCCCAACGCAACATTGATATTTGAAATAGATTTGTTATCCATCAATAGTAAATAAATTCTATTTATAACAAAAACCCGAGTTACAAACTCGGGTTTTTGATTGATTCTTCACCCAAATTTTAGTGAAAATTTGGGTGAAGAATTGACAAAACTATAAAAAAAGGTAATATCATAATCACAGAAGAGAAGAGCGGCCGCGGCTTTCAGCGGCAATAACTGCAACTTGAAAATAAGGAGAAATGCAATGACACGAAACGAACTTGTAGCAACAGCAAATATGACTCGGCTGGGCGATAATCCCTATCCCGGCCGGCTTATCGTGGTAGGGATGGATAAAACCGGCGAAAATGCGGTGGAAGTTTATGGCATCGAAGGCCGGGGCGAGAATAGCCGGAATCGCGTTCTGAGCTGGGAAGTGGGCGGTCGGGTGTTCACCGAGGCCGCCGACCTGTCGAAGATGAAAGACCCGAGTCTCATCATCTATACCGCGATGAAGGAAGAGGGCCGTACCTTCGCAGTGAGTAACGGCGTGCAGACAGACAGCCTCGCCAGCGAAGGCATGATCGCCCTGGATAAGTACAGCTACGAACCTGATTTTCCCAACTGTACGCCCAGGATCGCGGGAATGTGTTTTCTCTGCAACTGCGGAGCCAAAGACTGCAGAAGCCCGTTCTTCATGCTGTCTATTCTCCGCAAATCGTTGTGGGGCGAAGAGTGCGATAGACACTTCTACACCTACAGACGTATCGAACCCGGCTACGGATTCTATGTCAGCACGTACACAGGGAACGGCGATCCTCTGCCGTCCTTCGTGGGCGAGCCGTGCCTTATGCCGATCGAAGGCGACATCGGAAACGTGGCGCTGTCCTATTGGGAAGCGTTGGACAAGGAAAACCGGGTGGCATTGGTCGTCAAGTTCATCCCGTTGAGCGGTGCACCGTCCATCATCCGCGTGATCAACAAATACGAAAAGGTCGGATAAGGCACGCGCCGCAGCGCCGCGGCATCAGGCAGGCCCTGAGATGATTTCGTTTGGGGGAAATCATCTCAGGGCTCTTTTTTTGAGCAACCCTTGAGTCTTCACCCAAAATTTGGGTGAAGACTTGACACGGATTGAAATCTGCGATAAGATAGATTATCTAATAGTTAGGTAATCAAACTATTTATAAAATCTATGAATCAAGAAGAAAAAATGCTGTCTGCCATATTCAATGTCGGCAGATTAATAAGAGAAAAAATTTGCCAAAGTAACTGCTTTGCAGATTTTACGCAGGCAGAAATTGAAGTTTTAAAATTCCTTCATGGCAAAAAAAAGACAACAATGAGAACAATAGCTGATTATCTGCATATAAAGCCGTCTTCTGCCACATTTGTAATTGATAATTTGATAAAAAAAAGAACCATTAAAAGGATCTCAGGCAAAGACAGAAGGATAATATATATAGAATTAACCCAAAAAGGATTAAAATCTTTGCAGAAAAAATATAAAGATATTCATAAAACTATCAGAAAGATTTTTGGAAGGCTGAATAATAAAGATAAGAAAACTTTAATAAAAATATTTGAAAAAATTCATGAAAAAAATATCTAAAAATTTAATCATAATTGGAATTATAATTGCGGCAATTGCAATCATTACATTGTTATATTTTTTATTCAGCAGAAATACATCGCCAAAATTATTTTCTGTTGAGGCAAAAAATGGCGACATTACTGAAAAAATAAATTTAACCGGGCAGGTGAAAGCCTCCCAAGGAGTTGATTTAGCTTTCGTGGTTTCTGGCAAGATTGTAGCAAATTACGTAAAAGCCGGTGATAAAATTTATGCCGGCCAGCCATTAGCTGTTCTTAATCAAAGTTCAGCAAGGGCTACATTGACTTCAGCTCAAGGCTCTTTGGCTCAGTCCCAAGCAAATCGTGATAAATTGATAAATGGTGCAACTCAAAATGACATACAATCTCTGCAAGATGCCGTAACATCAGCCAAGGTGAATTTGAATAATGCATATAACAGCGCTTCTGCTACTTTAAACAATTCTTATACGGCAATTTATAATGCCTACGTCGCCGTGACTACTCTGCAGAATAATTATTTTTCAACTGCTGACCAGCAAGGAATTTCGGTGCAAGAGAATAGGAATAATATAAACGATAATCTAACAAAGGCTAAGTTGTCCGTAGACCAGGATAACAATGGCACAGATAGCACAGATTTAGCTATTACTAATTTAGCAAATTATTTAAATATTACCTTTAATTCTCTACAAATTATCCGCGACCAATGCGATGCCGGAATTTATTATTTTAAAATTAACGTAGCTGATAAGGCATCAATAGACGCTCAGAAAACCGCTGTTAGCGCCGCAATGAGCAATATTAGTACTCTGCAAAACAGCATTGCTTCTTATAAAACGTCTCTTCAGACAGCAGAAAATAACTTATCTACAAAGCAGGCAAAGCCTAGGCAGGAAGATGTTGATTTGGCTCAAGCTCAAGTGCTTTCGGCGCAAGGACAGGTTGATTCAGCGCAGGCTGCTTTAAATAACACAGTTTTATCTGCTCCATTCAGCGGTCAAGTTGATAAAGATAATGTTGTTGTGGGTTCAATTGCTTCTCCTAATACGCCAGTTATAACAATTTCAAATAATAATCTGGAAATAGACACAAATATTCCTGAAATTAACATGGCTGGAGCAAAAATCGGAGACAACGCAGAAGTCACTTTAGACGCTTTTGGGAATAACACTGTATTCCCAGCAACTGTTATTTCTATTGACTCAGCCACGTCAATTGTTAACGGAATATCAGTTTACGCCGCAAGGTTAAAATTTAAGAATCCAGACGATAAGATAAAGCCCGGGATGACGGCAAACATAGCTGTAATCTCCGACACTCACTCAAATGTTTTAATAATTCCAAAATCAGCAGTAATCCAGCAAAATGGAAAATATTTTGTAATGGTGGATAAGGGGAAATCGCAGAAGGAATCCAGAGAAGTTACGGTAGGATTAAGAGACGATAAAAACGTTGAAATTCTTTCTGGATTAAAATCAGGAGAAAAAATATTTGCATACTAGCCCCGTTAAATTCCGCGATAGGGACGCAAGAATTATCCGCGAAGCGGAAATTCCCGTCCTAGCGGATCATTTAACCGGGGTTAAAATCAATTAAATTAAAAACATGGAAAATAATTTAATAAAAGAAGAAAAAAATATAATAAAAAATACCCGCAATAAAATAATTGCAGTGATTGCTGTTGCTGTAATGATTTTTGCTGGCATCGGCGGACTCATATATTGGAACATCGTTTCTGCAAGAGTTTATATAGAAAACGCTTCAGTATCGGCTCCGGTGACTAATTTAGCTCCGACAGTCGGTGGAACCCTGGAACAGGTTTTTGTGAATGTAGGCGACCAAATAAACATGGATGCGCCGGTTGCCAGAGTTGGAAATGAACTTATAAAAGCCAATTCAGACGGCCAAATTTTATCTATAAATACAAACACAGGAGCCAGTTTCGGGCCAGGTCAAACAGTCGCCACAATGATAAATCCAGATGATTTAAGAGTTGTAGGGCAAGTTCAGGAAGACAAGGGATTGAAAGATATAAAAATAGGGCAAGAAGCGCTTTTTACTGTTGACGCGTTCGGTTCTAAAGAATATTCTGGGATTGTAGATCAGATAAATCCTACATCTAATTCAGGAGATATTGTCTTTAATATTTCTAACACAAGGCAGGAAAACGATTTTGATGTGAAAGTTCGTTTTGATGTAAACCAATATCCTGAACTAAAAAACGGAATGTCAGCCAAACTTTGGATTTACAAATAAAATCCATATACCGTGAATTTAGAAGCTTCTAAATTCACGGTATATTAAAAAATGATTGATGAAAATCATAAAAATTTTAAATGGCTGGTATTGCTTACTGTAATTGTCGGCACTTTTTTAGGCAGATTAGACTCTACGATTGTAAACTTAGCTCTGCCTAAAATAATAATAGATTTTAAAATTACAGTTTCCGCCGCCGGCTGGATTGCAACCGCGTACATTTTAGCCAACGCGGTTTTTGTTCCTATTTGGGGAAAATTAGGAGATACTATCGGCAGAAAAAAAGTCTATATTTTGGGCTTTACAATTTTTATTTTTGGTTCAGCCCTAGCTGGATTTGCCTGGAATTTAAGCTCGATGATTGTATTTCGCATTATTCAGGCAATTGCAGGTTCTGCTGATTATCCGACAGCTATGGCAATTTTAGCCGTAACTTTCGAAAAAGGAAAAGAACGAGCTCAAGCTTTGGGGATTTGGTCTACTTCTTTTGCAGCAGCAGTTGTTTTCGGCCCATTAATTGGCGGCCCCATGATTGACGCTTTCGGCTGGAGGTCTATATTTTTACTAAATATTCCTGTTGGAATTATTGGAATAATTATGGCAGGTATTTTTATTAGAGAATCAGTTTCAGAACACAAAACAATAAGTTTTGACTGGTTTGGCGCAATAACTTTAGGAATTGCTCTTTCAACTTTGGTTTTAGTTTTAGATCAGGGACTTGCATGGGGCTGGTTTTCTTTAAATAGTGTTTTGTGTTATTTAGCAACAATTATTTTCTCGATTATTTTCTTTTTTATAGAATCAAAAACTGCTGAACCGATTGTAGACCTTAAATTTTTCAAAAATAGCGTTTTTGTGAATACTCTTGCAAATAATTTCGTTGTTTTTATGGGAATGATGGGGGCTGTCTTTTTAATTCCTATTTTTGCGCAAACTTTCTTAGGATATAATGCAACGCAAACCGGCCTTTTATTTATTCCAATGGCTATTTGCATGATGATAGCTTCTCCAATAGGAGGAAGCTTAACGGGAAAAGTACAGCCAAGGTATGTAATTTTTGCCAGCACAATAGTTGCTGCACTTGGAATATATCTTTTCTCGTTTGCTATGGACCCAAGGGCCACTGCGCTTAACATAATTATTCCGCTTTCTGTCATGGCTCTTGGAATGGGTTTTGGAATGGCTCAGCGTACAAGCGTAATTACCGCAGTGGTTCCTGCAGAAGAGATGGGAATGGCTTCATCTGTATTGGCGCTTGGCAGGAATATTGCCGGAGCATTTGGAATTGCAGTATTCGGAACAATTTTGACCAACACAACTAATAGCAATGTTTTAAAGACTGCTTATCACAGCGTTGTAAAAATAACAAATCCCGCAGTTTATCAGCAAGCAGTGGAATTAATTATTTTAAAAGCGCAAATAGATTCATATAAACCAGTTTTTATAATATCGTCTATTATTTTAACAATAGGAGCATTTTTGTCTTTATTGATAAAGGTTTCCAAAGAAAAAATGATTCATGGCCATCGTGGTGAAGAAACTTTTGTTGAAGTTTAAGCGTCTTGATTTTTATGTTTTTTCTGCTATAATATTAGTATAAAAACCCAAACCCCAATGACCAATGACCAACAAAAATCACGAAATTCTAATAACCAAAACATTTTGGAATTTAGGAAATTAGGATTTGGTTGGGATTTGGGATTTGGTCATTGGGATTTAAAATAATGAATAACGATAAAGAAAAAAGGGATATTGAAGAACTAGAAAAGCAAATTGAAGAATGTAAAAAGGCGAATGAGGAATATTTAAATGGCTGGAAGAGGGAACGGGCTGATTTTATAAACTTTAAGAAAAGCGAAGCGGATAGAATGAGCGAACTGGTAAAATTTGCGAATGAAGACTTGGTTTTAAAAATATTGCCGATTTTAGATAATATTTATCTGGCTGAATCACATGTGCCTGAGGAATTGCAAAATCATCCTTGGATAGAGGGATTTACACAGATTAAAAAACAGCTTTCAGATTTTCTTTCAAAAGAGGGGATTGAACCGATAAAAACCATCGACGAACAATTTGATCCCAATTTCCACGAAGTTGTCGAGGAAATTGGGCATTCCGAAGCCTTGGCGGAGGATGCCAAACCCGGTACAATCGTTGAGGAAACCCAAAAGGGCTACACAATGCACGGAAAAATAATCAGACCTGCTAAAGTCAAAATATCAAAATGAATAAAATAATACTAAAAGTAAAACCATTTCAGGAAACATTGCATTGCAGCTATTGCGGACCTGCAGCTCTAAAGATATTGCTTGGTTATTATGGAATAGACAAAACAGAGAAGGAACTTGCTAAAACCGCCGGATGGAATAAAATTTTAGGCATAAATGACAAAGGAATTAAAAAAGCAGCTGAAAAATTAGGATTTAAAGTTAAGATTAAAAATAACAGCAATTATAAAGATATTCAAAGCTGGTTGAATAAAGGGGTTCCGGTTATAGCTAATTGGTTTACAAAAGGCAGGGCTGATTATTCAGAATCAGAAACAGCAGACGGACATTATTCAGTAGTAATGGGATTAGATGATAAATTTATTTATCTTCAGGATCCAGAAATAGGGAAAATGAGAAAAATCAAAAGATATGATTTTATGAGAGTATGGTTTGATTTCAAGGGCGATTATATAAAATCAAATGAATTAATAATCAGGCAAATTATCGCAATATACAAATAATTTTATTGTGCGACTTATCTTGCCCCCACACCAAAGTTTTTTACAGAATTTTGGTGTGGGGGTGAATGCGACTTGTTCACTATTATATATAAAATATGGAAAAGAGAATAAATAAAATAAAAGAAAGAATGGGGTTTCACAAGAGCGTTGTTCCGCAGATTTATAAAGGGAAGATAAGTACTTGGAGATTAAGAAATCATAAGTTGAAAGCTGGCAATGTTGTGGAATTTGAAAATTCACAGACTGGAAAAATATTTGGAACAGGAAAAATTACAAAAGTTGCAAAAACCACAGTAGGAAAAATAGATTTAAATGATAGAAAGCACTATATAACCTATGAAAGCAGAGAGGAGCTTATCAAAGCCTTCAAAAAACATTATCCCGATTATCAAATTAATAACGACACGCCAGTTTACGTTTACACGTATAAATTTAAACCGGCAAAAGTAAAAGTGACAAAATAGAATTTTGAAAATAAAAGGCGTTGAAGTCGTGTAAGACACTCAGCGCCATAGTGGGTACGAGTCGCAAATGCGGCAATTAGTCGCCCCAGTTCAATTCGTCCCAGCAGTAATCGCTGCAATATATATTGTCGCCCTGCTGGATGATTTCTTCGTGGTCCAGAGGAATGTCCTCCGTGTGGAAGGTACAACCCTCATTAGCGCACCGATCGCCAGGTTGTGGTTTACGACGCGTCGTATGACCCTCATCTTGGCAAAGAACTCTTACTCCATCCATATCTCGATCCCTTTCCGTTGAGCCTGTATTAACTATCGAATAAATTAATTATATATTATTAATAATAAATTGTCAATAGTAATAAATAAATGAAGATATATTTTGCGACGCATGCGACGACAACAGATAATGAAGAAGGAATTGCTTCTGGCTGGAAAGATGTTGGGTTGTCTGAATTAGGCATTAAACAGGCTAAACAATTAGGATCCAGATTTAAAGATATTAAAATAGATTTAATTTGCTGTTCTGATTTGAAAAGGGCAGTGGACACAGTAAAAATAGCCTTTGAAGACAAAATGCCAGTTTTGATAGATAAAAGGCTTAGAGAGTTAAATTATGGCGATTATAACGGCAAAAAAAGCGAGTTAGTCAGTTCAATGAAAGATAAGGCGATAAAAGAACCTTTTCCAAACGGCGAAAGTTATGAACAGGGGATGGTGAGACTTCACGAATTTTACAACGAAATAAAAGAAAGATATCCGGACAAAACAGTTTTAGTAATAGGCCATCGCGCCACTCAATATGGATTAGATACTATGACAGGAAAAACCATAGAGCAATGTTTAAGCCAACCGTTAAAATGGCAACCATATTGGGAATATAATTTATAAAAAATAATAAAAATAATGAAGGAGTTTAGCGAAGAAGAAATCGGACAACTTTTGGAAGGAGAATCAGAAAATCTGAATCTTGAATTCAAATCTGACTTTAATTTCGAAAATGATATATGGGCCCGAGAAAAATTAATAAGAGCAATTTTTGCAATATCTAATACGGAAACTGGCGGTCGTATAATAGTTGGAATTACAGAAAATGAAGATAAAAGTTTAAATTTTACTGGTGTTCAGGAAACAAATTTGTCCGCATTTAGGTCAAAGGAAGAGATTTTAAAAGCTAAGGTTGAATCCTTTTCCAGTTCACCTGCAAATTACGAATTAGGATATGGATCATATAAAAATAAAAAATTTATTTTAATTAATATCCATGAATTTTCCGTAAACCCATTAATATGCAGGCACAATGGTGAACATAAAGATAAAATATTAGAAGAAGGTGCTATATATATTAGAGCACTGAATGATAAACCATCCTCAATTAAACTAACAAACCCAATAGATATACAAGATTTTTTAGAGCGCTTGGTTGATAAGCAAATAATACATTTACATAAAAGAGGATGGAATCACAAATCTGAAAAAAATGATAAAGCCGAGAAGTCATTTAAAGAAGAAAGAAATAATTTTTAAAATATGAATGCAGACGAAACAAAGAAAAAAATTGACAGTGTTGGAAATATAAGGATTATTTTCGAGCCTTCAATTTATCAAGAAAATCTTTTACCAAAGGAGAATTTAAAAGGAATTTTAGAAAAGTCTAGAGTCAGTCTTAGGGGATGGGATTTTCCGCACATACCGATAAATGTAAACGATAATATGAAGCCACCATACTCGATCGGTAATGGTTATGAATTTTATACGAATTTTCAAGAAATTACCGAGATATTCCGTTTTTACCAGAGCGGTCAATTTATAGGGAGGATACAGATGAGAGAAGATGCTATTGATAAGGCACTTGGGAAAACTATCGAGCCTGGGAAATATTTAGATTTCTTAAACACGGTATATTTAATTACAGAAATAACATTATTTATTAAAAATTTAATGGAAAATACAGATATTTTTGAGGGAAAATTGATAATCGAAATCGATAAAACAAAGGGAAGGGAGTTGCAACCAATTTTCAGCAGTAATATTTTACCTTTTTTTGCGAGATATATTTGTGAGACTGAGAAAGTGCAAGCAGAAGTAGGATTTGACAAGCAAAAAATTTCTACAGATCCGCTTGCGGTGGCAAGAATTTTGCTTAAAAATATCTTTTTAGATTTTAATTGGGATAGTTATTCAGAACAAACAATAACAACTCATCAGGAAAACTTATTAAATCGTAAAATATAAATATAATTAATAAAAAATAATTAAATAATTTTAAAATTATGGAAAAAGAACAACCACAAGTTCAAATAAATTTAGACCCTAATTCGTATATGATTACAATGATAAATATGGGTTTTAACGAGGAAATGTTTCACTTTTTGATAACCTCGGCAAATCAGGGAAGGCAGTTTGTAGCAACGCCGAAGCATGCAAAAAGAATTTATCTACTTTTAAAACAGCAGGTTGAAAATTATGAGAAGCAATTCGGCGAAATAAAAACCCAGCTTCCCGAAAGGCCGAAAAACACAACAGAAGAACCAAAAGTAGGATTTTAAAAAATTAAAATAAATTTTAAAAGGATAAATAATATGAAAGACGGCATAGAAGCATTAGAAGATATTTATAAAGAGCACAGAGAAAAAGCATTAGATATGGATAGTAAAATATCAGAGTCTTTTATTCTTGCCACGTCTGTTATTATTATTTATGCCTCTACAGTAAGTATTAAAAATTTATTTTTTATAATATCAGAAATTTGTTTTTTTATTGAAATAACAATGGCCCTTTGGTCTCTGTGGAAATTAAGGATAATGCACGCCTCTGCCGTGATTTCTTCCAGAAATGGATTAGAACAAATAAGAAATTTTATAAATAAAGATTTTTCCGGATATACCATAGAAAAAGTAAAAAATGAGATTCAAGAATTAAAGAAAATTGACCCGTCTCCAGTAGGAAAAGTAAGAGCAGAAATAACGTTTCTACAAAAAATATGTTTTTATACTTTTTTAATCGGATTAGTTTTTATTGCATTACAACCTGTTCAGAATCAATTCTTTGATTTTTTCAAAAATATCTTTATTTTCTTAATAAATATAAAATAATTAAAAAAACAAAATAATGAAAAATATACCAGCAATAATTTTCTTTATAATAGCTGTTGTTGCATATTTACTCGGAGGGTTCACAAGTAATCCAGTATTTCCGATTATATGGATATCAGCTTTAATAATCGGCATTATAAAATTATTCACTAAAAATAAATAACATGGGATTTTTTACTCCAAAAAAAGAAAATGTTGATAAGGTCTATAATATTAAAGTAGAACTAGTTTCCAGACCAAATACTATGAATGGGAAATATAGAACTTGCCAACTTGAGCAACTTGCAGAGAGTTATGTAGCAAATATTAAAAATGATAATGTCCGACTTGCAGAAAAATTGCAGAAACTAGCCAATCTAGCCGATGTAATGATTGCTGAAGCTGAAGCACAGGGTAAAGATACAAAAGACTTAAATGTAATGAAAGAGTTGGGTAAAAAAATAAAAGAAGCTTGGGATAATTAATAAAAAAATAATCTTTCAAATTTATGGGATTTTTTTCATCAAAAGAAGAAGTTAAATTAGACGATTTTTGTCGTCATTTCTATGGGGACTTAACATTGAATCCCCTCGGAGGAAAAATTGATGGTATGGGCGCTTTTGCAGAAGTTGTTAAAAAAACTATAACCGAGGTATTTCCAGAGTTCTCAAAAATTAATACAGAAAAATTAAAAGAAGAACTAACAATTTTAAAATTTGAATTGTTTGCGCTTGCATGGATTCATAAATTTGGAGTTGAGTCTGCCATTGAGCAAAGTATTTTTACAAAGAAGTATTTACATGAAAACGGAAGAGATGATATTTGGGAGGGAATGGCACATTATAATGGAGCCATAGCACATTCTGTTCATGTACAAGCCGGTAATAATAAAGTTTATATTATAAAAGAAAGAGTAGATTTGTTTGAGAAGTATGTAGATGCTAGTGATAATAAAGAAGCACCAAAAGATGATTTAGCTTTAGCGCTAAACAGAATCTCTTCAGAGAAAGCTTCTAAAACAGGGGATACTAATGGTTATTTGATGTTGGCATTATGTAGTAAACTAGGCCTTGGTTCTGGAAAAGATTATTATGGCCCACCAAAGGAAGCATCTACACAATTACAATATATAATTCGAGGTATGTATGAAGGAGCCAAAGAGACTTTAGAAAATATAAAAATAAAAAAATAATTAATTAAACGGAAAGGTATATCCTTCCATTTAGATAACGAATAATCATATATCCATCTAAATGTCAGGATGAATTTTCTCACTCCGTTCGTAAAATTCAAAACATATGTCAAAAATAATAGGAATCGATCTAGGTACAACTTTTTCAGCAATGGCCGTCGTAGAATCAGGCGAGCCGAAAATAATAGAAAATAAAGAAGGGGCCAGAACAACTCCGTCTATTGTGGCAGTTTCCAAAACAGGAGAAAGGGTTGTTGGTGTTTTAGCAAAAAGACAGGCGGTTACAAATCCGCAGAATACAATTTTTTCTGTAAAAAGACTGATTGGAAGGAAGTTTTCCGATCCGGAAGTGCAGAAAGACAAAAAATTGCTGCCTTATGAAATAAAAGAATCAGCTGACGGCGGAGTTGATGTTAAAATGGGTGACAAATGGTTAAATCCCGCTGAAATTTCAGCTATGATTTTGCAGAAATTAAAAGCTGACGCAGAAGCCAAGCTTGGAGAAATAATTACAGAAGCAATTATTACATGCCCTGCATATTTTGATGATTCTCAAAGGAAAGCTACAAAAATTGCAGGAGAAATTGCAGGATTCAAAGTAGACAGGGTTATTAATGAGCCCACTGCCGCAGCTTTGGCGTACGGACTGAATAAAAAGAAAGATGAAAAAATTGTAGTTTATGACTTTGGCGGAGGAACTTTTGATATTTCAATTTTAGATGTAGGAGCTGATACAGTCGAAGTAAAAGCCACCGGAGGAGACACGCACCTTGGCGGGGACGACTTTGACCAGAGAATTATGGACTGGGTTGTAAAAGAATTCAGAAAAGACAATGGAGTTGATCTTCAGAAAGACAATCTGGCTTTACAGAGAATAAAAGAAGCTGCTGAAAAAGCAAAAATTGAATTATCTTCAAGTTTGGAAACTGAAATTAACCTGCCGTTTATAACCTCTGACCAATCCGGGCCGAAACACTTACTTTATAAATTAACTAGAGCCAATTTTGAGTCAATGGTGCAGGATTATATTGATAAATCAATCGATCTTATAAAGAAAACAATGAAAGAAGCCAAACTGGAACCAAAAGATATAAACGAAGTAGTACTGGTTGGTGGACAGACCAGAATGCCAAAAATGCAGGAGGAAGTTAAAAAGTATTTTGGCAAGGAGCCCAATAAAGAAGTAAATCCTGACGAGGTTGTGGCAATCGGAGCTGCAGTTCAAGGCGGTATTATGCAGGGACACGTAAGAGATGTTTTATTACTGGACGTAACCCCGTTATCATTGGGAATTGAAACTTTCGGCGGAGTAAACACAGTTTTAATTGCAAAAAATACAACTGTTCCTACAGCCAAAAACCAGATATTTTCTACTGCAGCCGACAGCCAGACATCTGTTGAAATCCATGTTTTGCAGGGCGAAAGGCCTCTGGCCGCAGATAACAAAACCCTTGGAAGATTTATTTTAGACGGAATTCCGCCAGCCCCAAGAGGCCTTCCACAAATTGAAGTTTCATTTGACATTGACGCCAATGGAATTTTGAATGTTTCAGCAAAAGACAAGGCAACAAACAAAACCCAATCAATAAAAATTGAGGGCTCGTCTGGAATTTCAAAAGAAGAAGTTGAAAGAATGAAAAAGGATGCGGAAATGCATGCAGCTGATGATAAAAAGAAACAGGAAATAATTGAGATTAAAAATACTGCTGATGCTTTGATTTATACCTGCGAAAAAACCTTACTGGACAATAAAGCGAGAGAAGTTGAGCCTGCCTTCGCTAAAAGCTTCGGCGAGGCAAGGGATAAAATTAATGCCTTGAAAGAAGCGCAAAAAAGTGATAATATAGAAGAAATTAAATTAAAGACGCAGGATTTGTCTGAAACAATTCAAAAAATTGGAGCAGAATTGTACAAACAACAGAAACCAGAAGATAAACCCAAGGAAGGCGACGAACCGAAGGCAGAGGAAGGAAAGTATACTGAGAAATAAACCACAATGACTAAACCCCAATGACCAACCAAATTCGAATGACCTAATGACCAAAAACGTTTTGGGATTTAGGATTTGAGATTTGGTTGGGATTTGGATTTTGGGATTTGGAATTTCAAAAAATGGATTATTATGAAGTCCTTGGAATCACTAAAAGTGCTTCTCAGGACGAAATAAAAAAAGCATTTCATAAACTGGCGCACAAATATCATCCTGACAAAGGCGGAGATGAAAAGAAATTCAAAGAGATAAATGAAGCGTATCAGGTGCTTTCAGATAAGACAAAACGGGCGCAATACGACCAGTATGGCAGAGTTTTTGACCAGGGTGGCCAAGGAGGAAATCCTTTTGAAGGACAGGGATTTAATTGGGCATGGGGAAACCCTTCGGCGGGCTCAGGGCGAGGCGAAGAATTTGAATTTGATTTTGGAGATGTGGGGGATATATTTGAAGAATTTTTTGGCGGGGGATTTGGAAATGGCAGAAGGACAGCAAAAAAAGATTCAAGAAAAGGAAAAGATATACAGGTTGATATAGAAATAAATTTAGAGAGAACATTAAAAGAGTCAATTGAAAAAATAAATTTAGCAAAGCAGGTTGTCTGCCATAGGTGCCAAGGGGCCGGAGCGGAACCCGGCACTAAAATAAAAGAATGTTTTTCTTGCAGAGGGATAGGACAGGTCCAGCAGGTTAAAAAAACTGTTTTTGGGTCTTACACAATTTTGGCAACTTGCCCAGAATGCAAAGGCGAGGGAACAATTCCTGAAAAACCGTGTAATGTATGCAAAGGAGAAGGCAGAATAAAAGGACAGGAAACTATTGAAATACATATTCCGGCTGGGATTGACACAAACCAAGTGATAAGAGTCGATGGAAAGGGCGAGGCAGGAAAAAAAGGAGCAAAATCTGGAAATCTTTTTGTAAGAATATTTGTCAAAAAGCATCCTGTATTTGAGAGAAGGGGAGATGATTTATTCACTGAAGTGCAAATTAATTTTTCACAGGCGGCTTTGGGTGATAACCTAGAAATTAAATCTCTGGAAGAAACAAATATTTTATTGGAGGTGCCTGCAGGAACTGAATCAGGAAAAGTTTTAAGGATTTCAGGAAAAGGAATTCCTCATTTTGGCGGATATGGCAGAGGAAACTTATATATTGAATTAAAAGTAAAAACCCCGAAAAAATTATCAAGGAAGCAAAAAGAATTATTTGAAAAATTAAAAGAAGAAGGAATATAGCAAAAATTATCAATTTTCAATTATCAATTTTCAATTGGAAATTGGTCATTGGGATTTGAAAATTCCACTTTCGCGATAGCGAAATGTGGCTTGCCCCTGTAGCTCAATTGGTAGAGCAGCTCCCTTTTAAGGAGTTGGTTCCGAGTTCGAGTCTCGGCAGGGGCACTACAAACTAAAAACAGCCAATTGGCTGTTTTTAGTTAAATTTCTAATATTTAATTTCTAATTTTCGAAATGAGACAAAGGGTTGACTTTTTTATTTAAAGTGATAAAATGCAGTATTATTCATTTTCAGAATAAAACTCATAAATCATGCAAATAACAAATAAATTAATCACAGCAGGCATTTTTTTATCAATGATGTTTGTTTTGACGTTTTTAATACCTGGCGTTGTTAATGCCCAAAATGTCTTATGTATAGGCAATAATCTTTACTGGTATGACTCTTATGGCAATCTGCAAGGAGTAGCCCAATATTGTACCAATGGATGCTACAACAACTCATGCACATACAACAATTATAATAATTACAATTATAATAACTATAACAATTGCACTTCCCATGCCTTTAAGCTTTGCGTAGGCAATAATATTTACTGGTATGATTCCTGCAACAGCCAGCAAGATTTATATTATAACTGCTCTAATAATGGGCAATTTTGCCAGTACGGCCAGTGCGTTGCATATATCCAAAATTATAACAATAATTCCGCAAGCAACTACATAGCATACTACAAAACAGCATGTTATGGTAATTCTATTTCCTGGTACGACTCGCTCGGAGTACGCAGCGGTTTGTATAAAAATTGCCAAGATAATAACAGCTGTACAGCAGATGCGTGTTCTGTCGGTAAATGTTCGAATGTAAAAAAATGTGATGGATCTACATGTGCAATTGGCTCTGCTGATTACAATACTTATTGCCCGCCCGCCGAAGCAGGAGCTGTGAAAGAGGGTGTGACCACGCCGCCGCCAATAACTCCGACTCCAAATATAACTTCAAATACAAACACAAGTACAAACATAAATACAAGCGGATTGATAATTTCATTTTTTGCTAAACAGGACTCAACCTCTAATCAATGGCAAAAAACAGCACAAGTCAGTTCTAATAGCCAAGTTTATTTTATGATTTCGGCAACAAATAATTCATCTGCTCAAATCGATAATGTGAGCGTTTCAGCTAATATTCCAAGCGAAATTTCTTCTTTGGGGAATTTGCAGCTTAACGGAGTCCCTGTTTCTGGAGACATAGTTTCAGAAATCAATATCGGTTCTATCGCCCCGGCAACTACAAAATCAATAACCTTTGAAGGCAAAACACAAACAATTTCAAGTCCCGCGACAAAACAGGCAACTGCAACAAGCAATATTTCTGGAAACACACAGTCAGATTCTGTTTCTATCAATCTTAATCTCAGCCAGAACCAGACAACTGCTGCAGTTTCTTCTGCTCCATCAACATCCGGTTTTTGGGAATTTTTGAAACGCTGGTATTTATGGATTTTTATAGGAGTCATATTGGTATTTTTATTCATCGTTGTATTCAGACGCCTTTCCAGTAATATTTAATTAGTTTTTGAAACCGCCCTATACGCTGCCGCGTCGGGCGGTTTTATTTTGTGTAAAAAAAATCCTGTATGAGATTTCTCTTGCGAGATCCCATACAGGGGTTTGGATAAGCGGAGATTAAGCCGCCCTCGTGCCATCATATCGGATTTGGAATTTCTCGGTGCCCTTCCAGGCCCAAGCTAATCCCCTGGAAAAAGGACTGACGTACTCATACCTCTCAGGGTAAGCCGGAACTCCGTCCTCTGTAATATGGCACCACCTATCGCCCTTGTGGACCTGGGCACGCCCTTCAAAGAACTGGCTGACATAGTCGTACATTTTTTCCAGCTCTGCCGCTGTTTTTCTCTCCATTATATTCGTTCCTTCCCATGTTAATATTGCCATTGTGCTATAAAAATCATAGCATTCAGATTTAATCACGTCAACTCTTCACCCTTTTAGATTTACCCATTTAAGTATAATAAATTAATTGAAATATTATGCTACGACTTTAAACTAAAAAGGGCGAAGAGTCAACATCTTTAAATAAATCAAAAAATTGGTTATTATAGAGTATTATGATTGGTATTTTTGATTCTGGTGTCGGAGGACTGACAGTCGTTAAAGAAGTTTTTAAATATCTGCCAGATTACCAGATAATTTATTTTGGCGATTCAGCCCGGCTTCCTTATGGCACGCGAAGCGCAAGTTTTGTTAAAAAATATTCTGGAAAAATAACAGACTGGCTTTTACATAGGAATGCAAGAATTATCATTGTCGCCTGCAACACTGCTTCATCATTAGCCGCCGATTCTCTGAAAAATAAATTTAAGGGGATTCCCATCTTTGAGATGATAAATCCGGCCGTAACCGAGGCGCTGACGGCAACAAAAAATAAAAAAATCGGAATTATCGGAACCCGCGGAACAATAAAAAGCAATTCATATCAGCAAAAATTTCTGGAAGCAGACGCATCTGTACAGATATTTTCCCAGCCTTGCCCTTTGCTTGTTCCTCTTGTCGAAGAAGGAATGCTGGACGATAAAGTTACGATAGAAATGTTGAGAACATATTTGCAGCCGTTGAAAGAAAAGGGGATTGATACATTAGTTTTAGCCTGCACTCATTATCCGCTGTTAAAAAAGATAATTGAAGACACAATCGATTCCGGCATAAAAGTTATAAATCCCGCAGAAATTTTGGCAAAGCAGGTGAAAACATATTTAGAAGAAAATCCATCCTTAGCAAAAAAAACGAAGAAGGGGGGCCAGCATAAATTTTTCTTTTCCGATGAGCCATACAATATAGAAAAAATAAGCCAGCTCTGCTTTAATAAAAAAATAAATTTTATTGTAAAAAATCCTTTTGATGGCTAAGCATTTATTCAATAACAAAAAGGTTTTAATAATGGGCTTGGGGCTGCATGGCGGGGGAGTTGGCGTTGCAAAATTTTTCTGCCAGCAGGGAGCCAATGTTTTAGTTACAGATTTGAAAACAGAACAGCAACTGGAAGAGTCTGTAAAAAAACTGACAGAATTAAGGATAAAATACTCTTTGGGTGGGCATAAAGAGGCTGATTTTCTTTGGGCCGATTTAATAATAAAAAATCCCGACGTTCCGAATTCCTCGCCATATCTGGAAATTGCCAGAAAAAATAATATTGAAGTGGAAACAGATATCAATTTATTTTTTAAATTATCAGGCGCATTTATCATCGGAGTCACCGGAACCAAAGGAAAATCAACTACCGCCAGCTTGATTTATCACCTATTAAAATCAAAATATAAAAAGACGTTCCTTGCAGGAAATATAGGCGTTTCTCCATTAGACCTTTTGCCGAAAATAAAACCAGGAGACAAAGTAGTTTTAGAGCTTTCCAGTTTTGAGCTTGAAGATTTAACGCAAAGCCCGAATATAGCCGTAATTACTAACATAATGCCAGACCATTTGAACAGATACGGAACTATGGCAGAATACGTCGAAAGCAAGAAAACAATCTTCAAATACCAAAAAAGTGGGGATGCTCTGATTTTAAATAACGATGATTCAATTGTCAGAGAATTTGCTAAAGAATCAACTGCAAAAGTTATTTTTTATTCTGCAGAAAAAAGGCCGAATGAAATCAATCTGGAAAAGTTCAAATTATTCGGAAGGCATAATTTATATAATCTTTTAGCGGCAATTGAAGTCGCAAAATTATTGAAAGTTCAGGATGAGGCAATAGAAAAATCTTTGAAAAATTTTAAAGGAGTTCCGAGCAGGCAAGAATTTGTAAAAGAAATTAATGGCGTAAAATATTTTAATGATACAACTGCTACAATTCCTGAAGCTGTGATATCTGCGATAGAGTCGCTTTCAGAAGAATTTCCCAATGGAAATATATTTTTAATATGCGGAGGAGTTTATAAAGGAGTTGAATATAAAAAAATGTCCGAAAAAATACAGGAAAAAAATATTGGGCTGATTATGCTTCCAGGCAGCGCATCTGATAAAATAAAAGAAAGCCTGCCTAAATACAAAAAAATAAATAAGGTTTCATCTATGCAGGAAGCAGTTAAAAAAGCTAGCGAATTAGCAAAGAAAGGAGATTTAGTAATTCTTTCGCCGGCCGCTTCAAGTTTTAATATGTTCAAAAATGAATTCGATAGAGGAAATCAATTTGTAGAAGCTGTTAAAAATTTGCGATGAAAAAACATTTTAATTATTTTTTATTTTTTCTGATTGTTTTTTTGATTGGTTTCAGTTTTTTATTTTTAGCTTGCCTTTCAGCTCCGGCTTCTTTGCAAAGATACGGGAATACCAATCATTACTTGTTTCATCAGTTGCTTTTTGGCCTTCTGCCAGGAATTATCTTAGGATTTATTGCCTATAAAATTTCTTTGCAGTTTTTAAAAAAGTGGGCATTTTTGCTGGTCTTATTAAATATAATAGCTTTATTTTTAGTTTTTCTGCCTAAAATCGGCTCTAATTTAGGAGGCGCCAGCCGCTGGGTCGGGATAGGGAATTTCGCCGTCCAGCCATCAGAATTCTTAAAAATTACAGCTATTTTATATCTATCGGCTTGGATTTCTTCTAAATTATCTGAAACAAATGCAAAAGACTGGAAATCCATTACCAAAAAAGGTTATCATAATATAATATATATACTTGCTCCTTTTGTAATTTTTTTAGGTTTGATTGCCATTGGGCTATACTTTCAGAAAGATGCCAGCACATTGGGTATTATTGCAATCACTTTGCTTGTACTTTATTTTTCAGCAAAAACTCCTTTATGGCATACTTTATTGATAGTTATGGGGGGCCTGGGCTCTTTACTGTTTATGGTAAAATTTGAACCATATCGTTTAAACCGCTGGCTAATTTTCTTGCACCCGGATACAGATCCTTTGGGCATGGGGTACCAGTTGCGCCAATCATTAATTTCTTTGGGTTCTGGCGGAGTTTTCGGAAAGGGTTTGGGAATGTCAACTCAAAAATTCGGATTTCTGCCGCAGGCAATGTCTGATTCAATCTTTGCAATAATCGGCGAAGAATTAGGCATAATCGGATGTGTTGTTTTAGTTGCTGCCTTTATTTTATTTTTTTGGCTGGGAATTAAAATTGCAAAAAACTCAAACGACAGATTTTCAAAAATGACGGCTATAGGCATTGTTTTTTGGATAACCTTACAGGCATTTATAAATATGGCTTCAGTCGCAGGAATTTTCCCTTTGGCTGGAATCCCGTTGCCATTTTTTTCTTATGGCGGCTCGCACTTGGTCGTTGAACTGATCGGCGTCGGTCTTTTGTTAAATATTTCAAAAAACACCTAATTAGTTCTATGATTTTACTCCTACGCGTCGGAGGGTAGGAGTATTCTATTATTCTATTGTGCGACATTATTCTGATATTCTGCAGAATACCAGAATGTTTTTTTGTAAAAAAAATAGAGAGGCAAACCTGTAGGTTTCCTCTCCTGATCCGATTTTGCCCCGGATTGGCTTTATCATTTTGCGAGTTGCTCTTCGAGCAGTTTCTCCTTCTCTTTCAGTAGTTTCTCCTTCTCTTTCAGTAGTTTCTCCTTCTCTTTCAGTAGTTTCTCCTTTTTGTTCTCCAAAACACAAATGAGCACAAGTAACAGAATTACAATACTCCAACCAATTAGCGGATACATAGCTTTCTCCTTTCTGTGAGAAACTCTGTTTATGTTTTAGCCCAATTAAAGGGCTTTTTGTACTGGATTTATGATAGCATATCAAAGATGTATTGTCAAGAGTTTACTGACTTTTTATAGTTTGGTATCATTAAAGAACACTCGTTTAAAAATTAAAAAATTTAGACATTATTTAAAAATTAAAAATTATAAAATTAAAAATTATGCGTATTTTATTTACCGGCGGCGGAACAGGAGGGCATATTTTTCCCATAGTCGCCATTGTCAGAGAAATAAGACGCCTTTATCCAAAAAAGGATTTAGAGTTTTATTATTTGGGACCAAAAGACGATTTCAGTTCAATTGCGCTCTCGCAGGAAGATTTTATTATAAAAACAATTATATCCGGAAAAATAAGAAGATATTTTGCGTGGCAAAATTTTATTGATATTTTATTTAAAATTCCACTCGGCGTAATTCAAAGCTTTTTTTGGCTTTTATTCAACAGACCGGATTTAGTATTCAGCAAAGGAGGCTCTGGATCTATTTCTGTAACTTATTCAGCCAGATTTTTATTTATTCCAGTATTTATGCATGAATCAGATATCGTGCCGGGACTTTCCAACCAGATGACATCGAAATGGGCAAAGAAAATTTTTATTTCATTTGACAAAACAGAATATTTTGACCCGGAAAAAACGACATTGACAGGAAATCCGATAAGAAAAGAAATTTTGGAAGGCGACGAAGAAAAAGCCGCAGAAATCTTCAATTTAACTCTTTCAAAACCAATATTCTTGATAATAGGAGGCTCGCAGGGAGCTGAGACAATCAATGATTTTGTCTTGAGGATTTTAAATTATTTATTAAAAGATTATGAGATAATACATGTTGCTGGAACCCAAAATGTTAAAGAAGTATCAGCAGAAGCGCAAGTTGTAGAGGATAAAGATTTAGACAGATATTATCATCCGGTCGGATTTTTAGATGAAGAAAAAATAAAGCATGCATATAAAGTAGCTGATTTGATAATTTCACGTTCGGGTTCCGGCTCAATTTTTGAAATTGCGGCTGTGGGCAAGCCGAGTATTTTAATTCCTCTTCCGTCTGCAGCAGGCGACCACCAGTCAAAAAATGCTTATGCATATGCAGAAACCGGAGCAGCTGAAGTTATTGAACAGCAAAATTTAACCCCAAACTTTTTTATGGAAAAATTGCAGTTATTATTCCTGCATCCAGAAAAAATTGAAGAGATGAAACAGGCAGCTTTGGCTTTTGCCAAACCATTGGCAGCAAGAGCAATTGCCCGTGAAATTTTAGAATTCTTAATGTTAAATTAAGCCCTACGAATTACTAATCAGTACGAATATACGAATTCGTATATTCGTAAAAAATTCGTAATTCGTAGAGAATATGAAAAAAAACAATGAAAAATTAAATACGCCTGTGAGAGTAAGAATCGCGCCATCACCGACTGGACCAATACATGTTGGTACCGCCAGAACTGCTTTATTTAATTATTTATTTGCAAAAAATCCTTCGACAAGCTCAGGACGAGCAAATAATGGAAAGTTTATTTTGCGCATTGAAGACACAGATAAAGAAAGATCAGAACAAAAATGGACTGATGAAATTATCGAACAATTAAAATGGCTGGGAATCCAGTGGGATGAAGGTCCGGATATAGGCGGAGAATTCGAGCCTTATAAGCAATCCCAGAGACTGGATATTTACGAAAAATATTTGAAAAAACTTTTAGATGAAGACAAAGCTTATTACTGTTTTTGCACAGAAGAAGAATTGGAACAAAAGCGCCAAGAGCAGATGAGTAGGGGATTAGCCCCAAAATATGACGGCACATGCGCGCATTTATCAAAAGAAATTGTCCAGAAAAATTTAGCGGAAGGCAAATCATCTGTAATAAGATTTAGGGTTCAAGATAAAAAAATAAAATTTAATGATTTAATCCGCGGCAATATAGAATTTGATGCAGGGCTCTTGGGGGATGTGGTAATTGCAAAAAATTTAAATGCTCCTTTATATCACTTTGCAGTTGTGGTTGATGATTTCTTAATGCAGATAAGCCACGTGATAAGAGGTGAAGAACATCTATCAAATACGCCCCGCCAGATATTATTGCAGCAAGCCCTTGGTTTTTATCAGCCTGGATACGCGCATTTGCCATTAATGTTAAATACAGATAGAAGCAAACTTTCCAAACGCCAAGGAGATGTGGCATTAGCTGATTATCATCAGCAAGGATATCTGCCTGAGGCCTTGATTAATTTCATGGTCCTGCTTGGCTGGAATCCGGGAACTGAAAAAGAAATATTCACGCTGGCGCAGTTAGTAAAAGAATTTTCAATAGAAAAAGTGCAGAAAGCAGGGGCGGTATTTAATATCCAGAGATTGGATTTCTTGAACGGGCTTTATATCCGGGAAAAACCGATTGAAAAATTAACAGAACTTTGCGCTCCATATCTTAAAGAAGCCGGGCTTCTGGTATTAGGGCAGGTTTCGCAGAATAAATTGCAGGAAATCGTTGAAGTTTCCAGAACCAGAATGAAAAAATTATCAGATATTGTTGAATTATCAGATTTCTTTTTTGAAAATAAATTAACTTATGACAAAGATTTGTTGCAATGGCAGAAAGTGGGGGATAAGGCGACAAAAGATTCTCTGATATTTTCAGAAAAAATATTATCTGACATTAAAAAATGGGAATTAAGTAATTTAGAAAAGGAATTATTTACAGCTGCGCAAAAATTCAATGAAGAAAAAGAATATCCAAAACAAAATAGAGGATATCTGCTTTGGCCTCTACGCGTTGCCTTGTCTGGCAAGCAATCTTCGCCAAGCCCGTTTGAAATAGCCGACATTTTAGGCAGAGAAAAAACTCTAAAACGCATAGAAGACGCCATTAAAATACTTTCATAAATCTTATTGTGCGACATTTTGATGAGAAAAGAAGGGAAGTGATATAAAATTAAAAATATTTTATGAGAAAAAAAATTATAATTTATGCAGTTGCGATAATTGTCATATTATTAATCGCATTTTTTAGCCAGCAGGCATATTTTAGGGGAATTGAAAAAACCTTTATTTCTGACGCAACAAACAAGGCTTCAGCCTACCTGGCACAAGGATCGAATTGGGCTACATCCAAAATTTATCCAAAAGTAAGCGGGGAGGTGCAAAAGAGGGGAGACATGATAAAAACTGAAGTAAAACAAGAAAAAAATAAAATTTCAGAAAATATCGGAACAAAAATTGAAAATTATTTTTCTGGAGTTACAAATAGTGTATTACATCCTGGAACTCCGCAAAACTGCCAAGCGCCACAACCTTCATCTGGCCAATAAGCCGTGCCTTCTACTTTTGAGGCCTTGACCTGGCTATAGGGAACGGCTTATTATAGATATAATAGAGTTCGCATAATTATAGTTAAGCGAACCATTATACACAGCGATGAACAAAAGTCAAAAACCAATACCCAAACATATAAACGATTTTTTAGACTGGATTGATATAGAAAAAGGTTTGTCAACAAAAACTCAGGAAAATTATAAAAGATTCTTGGAAAAATTTTTAAGTTGGTTAAAATCCCAGAATTTAGAAGGCCTGCTCCCCCATCAATTGACCCCGGAGCATATTTGGGACTATAGGGTCTTCTTGTCCCGCCAATCCCATACCCATAATAACCAACCCCTTAAAAAGACTACTCAGAACTACTATTTAATCGCTCTAAGAGCCCTTTTAGGCTATTTTGTGGCAAAAGACATACTTTCACTACCTCCTGATAAAATAACCCTTTCCAGGCCCGATAAAGAGAAAACAGTGAAGTTTTTGACCCTAGAACAGCTGGAAAAGCTGTTTTCGGCTCCTGACACTAAAAATATACAAGGATTAAGGGATCGGGCGATACTTGAGTCGTTTTTTTCAACAGGAATGAGGATATCCGAGCTGACATCTTTAAACCGCGAACAGATTAAAATAAAACCCGGGATGACCGATATAGAACTTGGCATAGTAGGCAAAGGAGGCAGGGCCAGAACAATTTATTTTTCAAAAGGAGCTATAGAATGGCTCGGTAAATATCTTTCCACCAGAGACGCAGATAAAGAGGATAAAGAAAAAGCTTTATTTATAAACTATAGTGGGAAAAAAAATGCTTCGCGCAGATTAACGCCTCGCGCTATAGAAAAAAATTTAAAAAGATATATTGTTGCCTCAGGACTGCCTATTACAACAACCCCTCATACATTAAGGCATAGTTTTGCCACAGACTTGCTTACACAAGGAGTTGATCTGAGGGTTATACAAGAATTTTTGGGCCATAAAAACATATTAGCGACTCAAATATATGCTCACGTGACTAACAAGCGTTTGCGGGACATTCATAAAAAATTTCATGGCATGCCAGAATCAGCAAATTCAAAAAGCTAATTATAAATATTTGTCGCACAATAAGAAACACTATTGACACGGTATTGTCGCACAACTAGATATTTGATATAATTAAGTTGTTTATAAAAATAATATTCTAAAATATGCCTCCAGTTAAAAATGATTTTAATATCGTAAATTTAGTAAATAATGACGGATGTTTTGATTTGCAGTTTCGCAAAGACACAAGACATGAAAGGACCAACTCCCCCACTTACTATAGATGGAAGGCGCAATTTGTTGTAACTGGCCCGAAAGAAAATATTAAAGTTTTAGAAAAAATAAAAAACACTTTGGACTGCGGACAAGTTTGCGTTTCAAAAGACCAGGCAAGATTCTCTGTGCAGAAAATAAGCGATATTGCTGAAACCGTAGTTCCATTTTTTAAAAAAAATTCTTTGGGGCAAAATAAGAAAAAAGATTTTCAACTCTGGGCAAAAGGAATTGAGATAATCCAAAGGAATAAAGGAAAATATTTAGCCAGCTGGAAAAAAAATGACATCTGCACTTTAATAGAAATCCACAAATCATCTGCAAAATATAAAAATAAACCCCGCCAGCCCAAATGGTTAGAAATGGCCAAAACCCTGTCAAAGGCAGCATAATACTTTTATTCACCTATACGAATCGTAGAAAATAGATAGAACTGGCTCGCACCCTTCATATAGAAAATATATAGAAGGCTGTAAAACATTATCAAAAACAAATTAAAAAATAATTTCCGCTATTAAGCGGATTTTTATTTTATGTAAAAAAAGAGCCAGGGAGCATACGCTGCCCCGGCCCATGCAAAGCATGTGGATATAAATACCCATTTCATGCTACCTTACAGGCCTTATGGACTATGAGCAAGAGCTGGTCTTTCTGTTGGATGATCACGCCCTGAGGATGCGAATCCCAGTGGCCATTTCGCTCACCTTCGTAAACCAATACGCCATTGATCAGAAGTTTGTCGCCCTGGACTATAACTGCCCCCTGATGATGCGAGCTCCACTGCTTAAGTTCCCCCTCATATAACACTGCGCCATTAAGGAAGAGCTTGTTGCCTTCCCGGATGATGGTGCCATTGGGGTTGGAACCCCAGCTATCCCATTTGGCTTCGGGAAGCGGGGTCTTGCCGTCGAGCAAGGGTTGGTTGATTCCCAATCCTCCTTTCCGGATAACGACTCCCTCCGGATGGGAGCACCATCCATTCCAGTCGCCCTTGAAGAGTAGCTCCTCGCCGTTTAGCAAAAACTCGTCCGACGACGCTTCCCTCAGAATAACAACTCCTTTAGGGTGACCGCGCCATCCGTCAAATGGTCCTTGGTAGAGCAGAATCCGATCCCCTTTTACTGCTAATTCCAGCAGACTCGGGAGATCATCTGCATCTACTTGTAATAATTCGCCTTTGGCCGTTATCAGCTTCATAATACGCACATCCTTCCTCTTTTTCAATGTTCTGTTCACCTAATTTTAATTCGCACATGCGAATAAGTTTTGATGAGTTATTACTTCTAGCCTAATCCTAATTACATTTTTGTCAAATAAAAAGTCCGAGTTTAAGCTCGGGTTTCAAGTGTCGGACCTGCCCGCATTGCTACGCAAAGCGTTGCAGGCGGGCAATAAGATTTCTATTTGCCAAAACGGCGTAATCTTTTATCAAATTCCGCCAAAGCTATATCTAAATCCTGTTCTGTAAAATCAGGCCAAAATTTGGGGCAGAAATATAATTCAGAATAAGCTGCCTGCCACAAGACAAAGTTTGACATCCGCATTTCTCCTCCGGCGCGAATTATAAAATCAGGAGTTGGCAGACCGGCAGTTGATAAATGGCTTTCAAATAATTTTTCATCAACTTGGTCAGCCGGAGTTCCTTCCTGAATAATTTTTTTTACAGCATTCAAAATATCCCATTTTCCGCCATAACTTATTGCTAAATTCAAAAATAAATTTGAATTATTTTTTGTTGCCTCTTCGGTTTTTACAATTGCCTCTTGCAATGATTTCGGAAGGCGCTCTCTCTGCCCTATTATTCTAACTTTCACCCCCTCCTTATCGTATTTATCTAAATTATCAATTAAGCATGATTCCAAAAGTTTCATTAAATAAGTTACTTCTTCTTCAGACCTGTTCCAGTTTTCTGTTGAAAAACCAAAAGCCGTAAGAGCTTTCACTCCCCTATTTTTGCACCATTCAGTAAAATCCAAAAGATTATTATATCCTTGTTTGTGGCCTTCCAAGGTATGCAGGCCTTTTTGTTTTGCCCAGCGCCTATTGCCGTCTGGAAATAAAACTATGTGTTGTGGGATATTCATATCGAATTTTTAATTTTAAATTTTTAATTCAAAAACAATTTAAAAGCATTAATTTAAAAACATATTTTGAAATTTAAAATTTATTATTGTTTTTAAATTTATCATTTTAAATTTTGTATTTGTATTGGCTCTTTCAATTGATATTTTGCAGTTATATATCCTGCTGCAAATGCAAGCATGATTAAAAGCGCGACTATTACAAATAATATTATATCATAGAACTTATCTTTGACAAAATCCTTTATTTTTGATAACATATAGATATTAATTTTCAATTTTTAATGAGTAGATATCAAAAAATTTTCTATTAGAAAATTTTTTGATAATATCTTATTTAAAGTTAACTATCATGTCGAAGACTAAACAAGGAGGTTCGTCCAGACTAGGAAGAGATTCAGCTGCTCAAAGGCTTGGAATTAAAGTTTCAGCCGGCCAAAAAATTAAAACTGGAATGATTATTATAAGACAGCGTGGCACAAAATACCTTCCGGGTAAAAATGTGAAAAAAGGTTCTGATGATACTATTTACGCAATGAAAGATGGCGTGGTTAATTTTTCTTCAAAATCCAAAAAACTTTTTGACGGGTCAAGAAGAATAGCTAAAGTAGTTTCAGTCGAATCCGTAAAGTCAAAATAAAACTTTTAAAAACCGCCCTTATGGGCGGTTTTTAGTTTACTTTTTAATTGCCGCCTTGATGAATTCCTTAAATAAGGGGTGAGGCTTTAACGGCCTTGATTTAAATTCCGGATGGAACTGGGTGCCGACAAAAAACGGATGGTCTTTTAACTCAATTATCTCAACCAAATCCCTTTCCGGGTTGATTCCTGAAATAACCAATCCTTTGTTTTCCAGAATACTGCGGTAATCATTATTAAATTCAAAGCGGTGCCTGTGGCGCTCAGAAATATTTTCTTGGCCGTAAGCCTGTAAAGCCCTTGTGCCCTTAATGAGCCTGCATGGATATGCTCCGAGGCGCATAGACCCTCCATAGCGATTTTCTTGCATTAAATTTTTCTGCTCAGGCATTATATCTATAATAGGATTTTTGGTTTTAGGATTTATTTCTGTAGTGTGCGCATCAGCAAGGCCGGCTACGTTTCTGGCAAATTCAATGCATGCAAGCTGCATTCCATAGCAAAGGCCGAAATAAGGAATTTTATTTTTTCTGCAATATTCAATAGCTTTGACTTTTCCTTCTATTCCCCTGTTTCCAAATCCTCCAGGAACAATTATGCCGTCATACTGCTTTAATTCTTTAAGTTTAGCCGGATTTTTTTCATATGTATCGGAGTCCAGCCATTCAATGATTGGTTTCTTTTTCCAAGAATATGCGGCGTGCTTGACTGACTCTATCACAGAAATATAAGAATCAGTCAGAATAAAATCGCCGCTGCCGAAATATTTTCCGATAATTCCGATTTTAACCTCGCCTTTAGGATTTTTAATATCATGTACCAAATCTCTCCATTCTTTTAAATCTTTTGTTTTTGCTTTCAAAGAAAGCTTTTTTAATATTCTATCGCTGATATTGTCTTTCTCAAAATTTACTGGCACTTCGTAAATGCTTTCAACATTCGGAGCTGAAATAACATCTTCTTTTTCAATCCCGCAAGTGAACTGAATTTTTTCTTTTCTTCTTTCGTCAAGCGGCACGCCGGCCCTCCCTAAAATAATGTCCGGGTGTATTCCCACTGAATTCAAATTCCTTACCGCATGCTGAGTTGGTTTTGTTTTTAATTCTGTTCCTCCTGCCCCCAGAGTTGGAATATAACTGACTAAAACCGTGACAACATCTTTCGGATGTTTTAATTTTAATATTTTTATCGCCTCTAAAAATAACAGATTTTCATATTCGCCGACAGTTCCTCCAATTTCGGTAATGACAATTTGAGCGTTTTCTTTTTTTGCCGCATTATTTATCCTGTCAATTACTTCCAATGGAATCCTTGGCACGACTTCAACTTGCTTTCCATGATATCCCATATGCCGCTCTTTGTTTATTACGGAAAGATAAACGCTTCCTGTGGTCATATAATTAGCGGAAGATAAACTTGTATCTAAAAATCTTTCATAATTTCCCATATCCTGGTCGCATTCCATTCCGTCGTCTAAAACAAAAACTTCTCCATGCTCGGTTGGGTTCATTGTGCCGGCATCAACATTAACATATGGGTCAATTTTGATAGCCGTTACATTAAATCCTCGAGATTGGAGAATTTTAGCAATTGAAGCAGTTGCAACTCCTTTGCCTACGCCAGACATAACTCCGCCCGTAACGAAAATATATTTTGTTGGCATGTTATTATAATTTTTTATTCTTCTTCTTTTTCGTTATTTTTTTCTGCTATTATTATTACTTTTATTTCTGCTTCTAAATTATGGTCCAAACTTATACTTATTGGAAACTCTCCGAGTTCTTTAATCGGATTTTCCAGCTTAATCTGAGATTTCTTGACTTCAAATCCCATCTCTTTTAATTTTTCTGCAATTTTCTGGCTGTTGATTGATTCAAAAAGCTGTCCTTCATCTCCAACTTTCACCGCAATATTTAATTCTGAACCATCGAGATCTGAAGCCAGAGCCTGCGCCTTTTTTAAATCTTCTTCCGCCTCTTTTTCTATGACTTCTTTCTGATCAGCCAGCCATTTTAAAGCTTGTTTTGTTGCAGCCCTTGCCAATTTTTCCGGCAGTAAAAAATTTCTGGCATAGCCGTCTTTTGCATCTTTTATATCGTATTTTTTGCCAAGACCTTCAACATCTTGTAATAATATTATCTTCATAATTATTTTTAAATTCTAACTTATTTCTTATCTTGTATTTTACTTTAAGTTGTTTACTATTTCAAGGGCTTTATCTAATTGAGGGTCTTTTTTCTGCTGAATATCCTGGTCTGTCAAATCAATTTTTATATCAGGAGTTAATCCTACGTCTGAAATAGAACTGCCTTTGGGAGTCAGCCAGTTGGCAATGGTTATTTTAAGAAACGATCCCCCTGTTAAATTTACCACTTCTTGCACGCACCCTTTTCCAAAAGACTTGTTTCCAATTAATTTTACATTTCTGTCGTCTCTTAATGCGCCAGATAAAATTTCAGAAGCTGAAGCAGATCCCTGATTTATCAAAACAACGATTGGATAATTTGCCAGCTCGGAATTTCCGTCTGCTTTATACGTTTGCTGAGGTTTGGCTTTTCCAAAATCTTCAATGGTTACTGTCTGGCCTTTTTGCAAAAACCAGCCGGCAACATTCTGGGCAGCTTCAAGATATCCTCCAGGATCATTTCTTAAATCCAAGACAATTTTTTTTGCAGGACTCTGCAATATCGCAAGAGCAATTGTTTTAAAATCAGCAGGAAGCGTATCATCAAATTGGTAAATTTGTATATATGCCACATCTTCGTTTTTTAGCGACCATTCTATAGAAGGAACTTTTATTGTGTCTCTTACAATTTTAATATCTTTCGTATTATTCCAACCATCTCTCAAAATAGTCAATGTTACAGGCGTTCCTTTAGGCCCGCGAATTAAATCCACTGCCTCGTCTGCTGTCATATTAGTGGCATCTTTTCCATCTATTTTTACAACTACATCTCCGGATTTTAATCCTGCTTTTTCAGCAGGAGTGCCCTTTAAAGGAGCGATTATTGTAAGCAGATCTTTTTTAATTCCAATTTCAGCTCCAATTCCTTCAAACGAACCTGTTAAATCCTGCTGGAATTTTTGCGCCTGCTGCGGATCAAAAAAATTAGTGTAAGGGTCTCCCAGTGAATTTGCCATTCCTGATATGGCGCCATAAACTATTTTTTGATTTGTTATTTTTGAAGGGTTGATATAATTCTGCTGAAGCTTGTTATAAGCATCCCAAAAAAGAGAAAAATCAATAGTGCCTGGCTGAGGCACATGATAAGCAATTTTAGTTGCGCCAATCCATGCTCCCAAAGCAAAAACAATTAAGAATGCGATAACCAGAACAATCGGATAAATTATTTTTTTATAATTCATATTCATACATTAAACAGATTTATAATACCAAAATTTTTTATGCAAAGCAAGGATAGAAAATAATAAAAAAAGAACCCCGCCTATAAAAGCGCGGGGCATAACCGATGCGATTGCCGAAGCAACCGCACATATTGAATTGGTGAACACTATGGCTTTATACGCCAGAACCTGAAATTACGAGTGTGGAATCGCCCGAAGCCAACATAGAATTCTCCTGCTTCGATGTGCAATCTGCCATCTTTAGCAACCCAAAAGGTGTTTTTGCATTCATCTTGCGCAGCCACCTCGACCAGCATAACGTACCGGCCCTTCTCGTCGCCACTAAAATCCAATGGCAGTAATCCGAGGATTACGAGCGGTACCTTTTGACCGTTTTCAAATATCTGGAACGAACACCAGACACTTTGATTGGGTGGAAACTTTCCGATTACATCGCTCGCCTGTTTCAAGCTGGGACCATTGTTGCAGACAAAAGCTTCACAATCGTCAAATTCCTTTCCTTCTTCAAGAGCCGCCAATACTGCATTAAACATCTTCTTAATACTGTCTGTGTTAGTCATATAACTAACTCCTTTCACTTGCACCCTGTTTTCGAGGTCAGAGTATTTCCTCCTGATTCAGCCACAAGACCGAACGACCAACCCATACAGATTGGATTTTCAATGGACTGTGCATCCCTCACATCGGGAATAAATAATCATATCAAAACAAAACCAAGACATCAAGCCTTGGTTTGTTTGAAAATTAGAAATTGAAAATTGAAAATTCCGCTTTTGCAAAAGCAAAATGCGGTTATGCCCAGTTGTATTTTTTCGGGTCAAATCCGTCGCCGCAAGCGGTTTCCAAAAGCGCGGTAAAAATCTGATAAGGGTCTAAATTTGCCGCCGGCCTGCGGTCTTCCAGATATCCTTTGCCTTCATTGGAAACGCGCGCTGGAATCCTTACAGAAGCTCCCCTGTCGCCCACTCCGTAACGGTATTCATTTATGCTGCATGTTTCATGTTTGCCGGTAAGGCGCTTGTCATTATCAGCTCCATAAACCGCAATATGCTGGGAATGGAAATTTTTCAATTTTTCGCAGGCAAATTTTATAATATCTAATCCCCCATCCTGCCTCATTGCTTCTGTCGAAAAATTAGTGTGTCCTCCTGCTCCATTCCAATCTCCTGGCATTGGCTTTGGATCCAGTTTTGCATAAGCATTATAATCTTCGCCTAATCTATATAAGACCCATCTTGCCAGCCACAGATGATCTGCTGCTTCTAATGCAGGCAAAGGACCAATCTGAAATTCCCACTGGCCGGGCATAACCTCAGCATTTATTCCTGATATTGTTAATCCTGCATCCAGGCAAGCTTTCATATGGTGCTCTACAACCGGCCTGCCATAAACTTCATCAGCTCCGACTCCGCAATAATATTTTCCCTGGGGATGCGGAAATCCTTTTTCTGGCCAGCCGAAAGGCCTGTCATCCTGATATAAAGTATATTCCTGCTCTACGCCAAACAATGCTTTTTCTCCTGAGAATCTTGCTGCTGTATTTTCTAAAACATGCCTGGTATTTGTTGGATGAGGAGATCCATCAGGATTTAAAACTTCACACATTACCAAAATATTCGGCGCTCCTCTTACAGGATCAGCCACAAAACAGACTGGCTTTAATCCGCAATCTGAAAAATGGCCCTCTGCCTGTTCAGTTGAAGAACCGTCAAATCCCCATGCAGGAATCTGCTCTAATCTTTCCACGGGTCCTTCAATTATTTTTGTTTTTGATCTTAATTTGGATGTCGGTTTTTTGCCGTCAATCCAAATGTATTCCGCCATTATTTTCTTTTCCATGTTTTTTTATTGATTAGTGGACCCAAGGAGACTCGAACTCCTGACCCCTTCTATGCCATAGAAGTGCTCTACCAACTGAGCTATGGGCCCGATAATAAAATTTAGTATACTATCTAAGCAGTCTTATTGCAACTCCTATAAAAGCCAGAACAACGCCGACAATCCAGGCCCTCATTGTTACTTTGTACGATGGCCAGCCAAGCGCTTCAAAATGATGATGTATCGGCGTGGAAAGGAAAACTTTTTTCTTCCTGAATTTCTTGGACAGAAGCTGGATTATCACAGACAAAACCTCAATCACCAGAAGCCCTGCGATTATTGGCAAAACATAAACAGAATCTGTTAAAAAAGCTATGACTGCCAAAACTGTTGTCAGACCAAGTATTCCTGTTTCTCCCATATAAAATCTGGCAGGCGGGATATTAAACCATAAAAAAGCAAATAAAGTTCCTGCAACAACCGCGCAAAAAGTTGCCAAGTCAATATTCCCTAAAGAAAAGGAAATTACAGCGAAGGCGCCGAAAATTGATGCAAAAGTTCCACCAGCCAGACCATCTAATCCGTCAATTATTCCGCCTGACCAACAAGCAACAGTCACCAAAATAAATAAAGGTATATACCATAATCCGATGGAAACATCTCCCAGAAAAGGGATATAAACCATTTCCCATCCTAATTTTAAAGAAAACCAAATGCTTCCGATAAGACCGATTAAAATTACAAGCAAAAGCCGTTTTTTAAAAGATATTCCGCCTCCGATATATTTTCCCCAGCCTTCAACAACCAAAATATCATCTATCAAACCGACAATAGATGCCACAACTAATGTAAAAAGCGGCAGCCATGTCTGGCTTCTTGATAAAAAATTAAACTGGGCCACCCAAGTATTTGGAAAAATCAAAGACAATGCAAAAAATAAAAAGGTAATAAAAACAACTGTTATCCAGATAAGAAGTCCTCCCATGCGGGGCGTGCTGACTTCTTTTTCTTTGTGCAGTCCATTAAAAATAACGGCATCTTCCCCGGAAATTGCTTTCTGCCTGGCTGATTTTTTCCAAAGCTTGCGCTTATACAAAAAGTTCGTCAGCAACGGGCACCAAAAGATAGCCAAAGCTGAAGCAACGGCCGCTAAACTAAAAATTTTAATGACACTAAAAATAAGTATTGTCATAATTTAATTATTTTTTACATCCGTATTTGCGTCTAAATTTGATGTTGAATACCAAATATCATTTGTCCATGTATAATTCTTATCCATGCCTCCCAAAACCCAAATTCTATTTTTAAAAACAGCAATTCCAACATCTTCGCGGCCTGACCAAAAAGGATCTTGTTTTGTTTTTTGCCAGTTTATTCCATCACTTGAATACCAGACATCATTTGCGCCGCCTCCATATTCAGTTGCATTCAGCCTGCTGACAACCCAAAGCCTGTTTTGATAATCAACTATTGCATTTCCCTGTCTTGTCGCAAAAGGAGGATTTTTATTTACTAAAGACCAAGTTTTGCCATCATCTGAAGACCAGACATCATTAAAAAGCTGTCCTTTGAATGCCATGCCGTCAACCACCCATAATTTATTATTAAAAACTTCGACTGCAAAATCCCATCTCGGAGACCAGCCGGCATTGCTTGTCGCCTTTTTCCAATTTATTCCATCATCTGAATACCAGACATCATTGAAAAGTTTGTTCTGGCCAAAACTTATTCCACCGAAAAGCCATGGAAAAAATGTGTGTTTGCCGTAATTGACCCCGCCTAAAAGCCAGATTTTATTCTGGAAAACTACAAGCTGGTGGCCCTCTCTTGCCGGCCAGGCAACATGCGCTATTTCTAATTTCCAGTTGACGCCGTCTTCTGAAGACCAGACATCATTTCTGTAACCAACTTCCGGACCCCAGCCGCCCATCAGCCACATTTTGCCTTTAAAATCAACAACTTCTATTGATCTCCTGTTGCCCCAAGGAGCTTTGTTTAAAACAAGCTGCCAATTTTTTCCGTCTTCTGAAGACCAGACATCGCTAAAATAAGGTGAATCTCCATAATCAATATTTCCCGGGGAAATAACATGCCCGTTGGCATCTACCCCGCCCATTACCCAAATTTTATTTTTATAAACTACAACTGCATGAGAATCCCGCTTCTCCCAGGGAGCAGAAACCAAAGCTTCTTTCCAATTTAAGGAAGCTGGAT
>Ga0209777_10000960_pt1 | contig 44202 bp, 28 predicted proteins | sample FrelakmetHBP12HB_FD_187147 | JGI IMG/M metagenome (GOLD analysis project Ga0209777, IMG submission 187147) | Freshwater lake sediment microbial communities from the University of Notre Dame, USA, for methane emissions studies -HBP12 HB (SPAdes)... | ecosystem: Environmental > Aquatic >...
CTTCCTTCTGCTGCTGTGCTAACTGTGCTATCGCTATTCCGGAAGAAGTTGAGTGCTTTTTGGATGTTTCCTGGTTCTCTATCTGCTCCTGAGAGGATTTGTTGTAGTTCATCTTTATCTGTTTTAATGTTATCAGTTACTGGTATATTCTTTAACTCCTGGAACTTCTTATCATTCTCAGGATACTTTATACTGTTCTTTAATGTTATTATAGGGTCAATGAAGTAAAGTACATCACCTTTGAATATCACATTCCCACCATGTAAGTCCTCTATTGTACCTATCTCAGGATTCTCATATACAAGATCTTCATCTGTAGGGTAAAAGCCTAACTTCTCAAGATACTTACTAATAGTAGCTTTGTTATAACTTTTATCATCTTCACTATCATTGATAACAGGCTGTTCTACTACCGGCATTATTCTACCATCTCTTTCTATAAACCCTAAGAAAGTATAAGGTACATCAGGAAATAGGTAGTTATGAGCCAATAGTTCCTTTAGATAGTCAGATATCTGTTCAGGATCATCTATATTCTTTCTAACTTTTATAACAGTGTCATTAGCAGTTCCATATACCATATGTTCCTGTCCTTGAGCAATATACTGCTCCTGACCTAACTTTCCTGTGTATTCAAGTCCTGCTTGTTTGTAGGCTTCCCAATACTGTTTTTCCTTATTTGTTCCCTGCGTTTGAGCATCTCCACTTGTTCCCTCAACTGATCTAGTGACATTGAAGGCTGTTTGGAGAGGAGATCTTTTGAGATTGCCCTCATTTGCTCTAGCGATAATTGACTGTAATCCATACTTTAAAGTTTTAGTTTCCTGTTTATTAATAGCCTCCATATCTAAGGAGGATGTTTTACCTTCTAATATTTCTCCTGCAGCCTGTTGATAAGCACTAACAGGGGTCTTGCCTGTGAATATGCTCTTGAGCCACTCTACCAATCTCTTCCACAAGTTCTTGCTCTGACTGTCCTCAAACTTACCTATTATGGCCTGGGCTATCATCTTGCCAATAGCCTCTATCTTCATCTTCTCTTCATCTATAGAGCCATCTGCATTCTGGTATAAGGGGTTGTCTTTATACTGTTCTACTGTCTTGTCATAGATATCTCTGTCTGCAATATCTTTCATCATATCCCGGAGAAGAGGACTCTTTGCCGGTAACCATTGTACAAATAAGTGAGCAGCTTCTTCCGGGAGAGTGTCTAACCCTGCCTTACCTTCAACATAATCTATGGTCCTGTCAATAACATTAGCCACAGCTACTGCATTAACTACTTTTCCCTCAACTACTATCTTATCTACTGACCTTATCTGACCCTTGAGAACCTTGACAAAACTTTTTACCTTCTCATCTAATGCAGCTACAGGAGCTTTCTTATCACTCTCTACTTGTAATAGTTTATCTTTTTTAGGTATATTACCTTCTATATCTCTATTCTTATCCAGGAAGTTGATATTACCTGTTCTGTCATTTACTACTATCTTAAGGTCAGTGAAGTATCTTTTATTCTGTAGCCATTCCTTGGCATTAGCTAACCATTTTCTGTTACCTTGTTCTGTACCCGTTGTATATCCTAAAAAGTTACCATAACTATCCTTTACTTCACTTAATCCTCTACCCAGGTCAGAGTTAACTATGATGTTAGTAAGCTCTTTAGGAGTAACTAAAGACCTTGCAGCATTTTCCCTCTCTATCTGCGCATCCAGTATATGATCAGCAGTATGTATAGCTCTGTCCAATGATGATACATGTACTATAGGTGTGTATATACCGGACAACTCAGTAGCCGTTCTTTCAGCCTGTTTAATACCTTTCTTAGTGAGCATAGTGTCATTTGATCTTACTCTTGCCTGAGCATTATCAAAGGTCTCACCATGTCTTGCTACCCATATAGGACCATTCTTACCTTGGAACTTATCTATTTCTCCGGTAGTGGTCTGTAGTTTGGTATAACCTGCATTATCTATCTTGAAGTCTGCTGGTCTCCCTGCATCATTCCATAGCTTGAACAGTTTAATAACTGCAGAATGGGTTACTAACATGGTGTTAGCAGGTGCAGTATCCAATAACCTTGCAAACTCAGTAAGAGCTCTTTTCTTAAAGGTATCAAATGATTCACCTCCCGGAAGAGCTTTAGTAGGTGTCTCAATGATATGTCTATCTATCATATCACGATAACCTTTTTCTTTCTTACCCTCAGCATTACCAAGGTCCCATGTCTTAAGAGCATCATTGACATTAACTAACTTGCCATATAACATCTTAATAGCCTGGGTAGGAGTAAGCATTACCTCTCCATTGGATGTCCAAAGACCATCTGCTTTACCTTCACCGAAGATAGATTCTATTAACTTATATTCCGGAGTATGTTTTGGAGGGCAACTATTTGTCATTTCTTACAGTTTAATAATTTATATTCAACTTCTTCCTTAGTAGCATTAGGGTTACCTTTAAGATAACCTTCTGTATAGTCCTTGAACTCCTGAGCAGTTACATTCTTATTGATCCTTCTATTGAAGATATCATTAAGTTCAGCCTTTGAGAATAAACCGCCTATCAATTTGTCCTGTAAAGATACAGATTCTTTTTCTTTTATCACAGTTTCTATCTGCTCATTAGATAGTCCTGTAGTAGGATAAAAGATACCATTCTTCATAACACCTTTCTCACCCTTCTGTATCACAAAGGTAACACCTTGCTGAGCTAACCTATTAAGTACACTCATCTCCTTTTGTTCCTGAGCCTCTCTATCGGCTATTTCCTGTAAGTACTGTTCATCAAATACACCTTCTTCTGTAGGTTCCTGAGTAGCTAATTTATCCTTAGGAGTATATACTGGCATCTGGTCACCAAACAGTAACCCTGAGCTGGCAAAGGTATCCTTGGCACCTGTCCATTGAGATACCCTATACTGAGCAGATACCCCTTGAGGTATGGTCTCTCCTGGAGAAAGAAGTGATGATGGAGTAACCTCTGTCTCTTTACCTACTGAGAATAGTGTATATAACTTACCATCTATATTAAGAGAGAATGGGAACTCTACCCTGGCCTTACCCTCAACTTCTGTTATACCAAATCCTGCATTCTTGATAGCATTGATGTTCTTTGAGAGAAGAACTTTATCAACATCTGTAAATTTCTTCCTGATAGGGTCATATATGACCATACCCTTCAAACTCTCATCATAAAAACTATCATCTGTTATACTCCTGAACATATTGATATACAATATACCAGGGTTCTTTTCTACAGGCTTTACCTTACCATCGGCTATATGATTATTGATCTTCTCCTGCTGTTTCTCACTGAACTTACTCTTATCATAGTCAAAGTTAGCAGTAAGTTGTGCAACACTCTTAGGTTCATACTGTTTTATAAAGTACTTATTAGCTATATGTGTACTGTATGATAACATAAAGTCATTCATCAGTTGTTCATAAGGTACACCAAACAACTCTATTGACCTCTTCTGGAAGGCATCTTTCTCTTCTTTAGTTACAGGTGCCTTGTCACTTAGGAACTCATTTATCTCAGTGGTCCTGTCCATAAGGTCTTTGAAGATAAAGTTAGGCATATACCGGATAAAGGTACCTGACTTGAACTGCGCACCATCCTTTACCAGTAGGTAATTGAATAGTGCCACTGCATCATCATGTGTCTTTATAGTATCACCGTTCTCATCCTTGTAGTTATCACTATACAGGTCAACAAAAGCACTTATCAGCTTATCCTGTTGCATCTCTGATAACTTAGCCCATGTATTAGCCTCTACAGTATTAATATTGTCCTTCTTATTCTGCTCAGCAGTTAAGGTCATCAGGAACTTAGAGAGTAAGTAGTTCTCGTTCTTACCAGTTAGCTTATCCCGGAGATCATTAACAGTATCTATAATATCCTTGAACCCATCTAATGTTTTCTTTATCTCAGGATATATCATACCATGGTTCAGGGTATTAAGTGTACTAACTCTACCGGTATTAAGTAACCAGTTCCTATATGCCCTTATAGTAAGGAAACTGTTAATATCTAACTTGACCTTCTTATTGTACCCTTCTGTAGTACCTATCTTCTTACCATCAAAGTTATCCTTAGCTATCTCCTTAATGGTACCAAACAAAGTAGTCCTCTCCAGGAAGACCTTCTTACCTAACTGCTGTACCTGTCCAAGTAACTTGATATTAGTAGCAAGGATAGTGTGATCCTGTAGCAGGATATCACGCATGTCTACTGGTAAGTTAAGTTTATCGAAGGCTTTGTAATTTAATGGATAATATTCACCATTTTTATATACAATACCCAGTTTAGCAAGAGCCTCATTAAATGCATCCACATCTTCCCATGTAACAGGAAGACCTTGAGTGAGCTTTTGTACCTTGCTAACATCAGCCATTGTTGAAGTAATGTCCTTTATAGTAGATAGGTCCCTGAGAGCAGCATATTCTAATGAGGTATCCCCACCACCCTGAGCAATATGCTTTATCATATTCTCTCTGGTAAGTAAGGTCTTTTTGAAAACTTCATCCGGGATACCTTCATTTATCTTAAAGCCATATTCCTTCTCAAGCCTTGCAGTAGCCCTGACTAACATCTCTTTGAATATCTTACCCTTACTGTTCTCCATCTCATCAGATGTCTTAAGGGAACCATCTAATTTTCTGGCCTGGTTAAAGTAGCTTCTTACAACAGGTTGTAACATAAGGAGTACTGCACTCTCCATTGGGATACCCATACCTACCATGTAAGATACATAACCAAGAGCTGTAATATTAAGACCTAACCTTGCAGCAAGTCTCTCCTTGGAATTATCCGTCATAGCATTAAGCAAAGTACCTAATGTAGCTCCTATCCTCTCTCCGGTATAGGAACCCTGAGGTATGTTACCTCTCTCAAAATCCTTCTTAGTGAACTCTATATCACCTACTTTATAACCCTTTATCTCACCCTTATTCTTACCCTTCTCATAAAGAACAGGCTCTACTTCCATCTTCTGGAAAGCTCTGTTGTGGGCAAAGCTGTCAAAGCTCTCTCCATCTATTATAAGGTTATATCCTGGTTGAAGCTGTACATCAAACTGGTTATTCAAGGATATACCCTGTATGGCATTAGCAGCAGCACCCACATTCTCCTGACCTTCCATGTTGGTACCATGTGAAACAGTCTTACCATATATAGAGCTGACATCTACTACAGGCTCCTTAAGTACCTTCAGGATAGCAGGGATACCCTTCTTCTCTTCAGCAGGAATAGCCCCATCTTCAGCCATCTTAGTAAAACTATCTAACAGGTTATCAGCAAGGGCACTAAGTGGTTGAGTAGAAGTAGGTTGATTAATAATGGCATTTTTACTACCGCCTGATATACCCTCATTACTGAGTAGGGATAACCTTGCATTTAATATCCTGTTATTCAGGACACCATTATTCAATTCCTCTCCTCCGGAAGCTATGAAAGAGTCTACATCAGATGGTAGACCGATCTCCTCTAATGTCTGATTCACTAACATGGTTGTTAAACCTTTGAGCTGTTCAATTTGCTCAATGATCTCTTTTCTAACACCACTAAGAGCTTCTTTTAGATCTTTATCAGTCTGTTCAAATAATTTATCATATGAATCATCATCACCAGCTATCCATCCAAGGTCCTCTAACTGAACTCTTAACTCTTTTTGTTTTTCTATGACCTTGTTAAGTTCACCTTTAGCTTCCTGATACCATGGATCATTTTTCTTATTCTCTTTAAAGGTATCTTTATAAACCTTGTTATTGATTGCTTGCCATGTTTTAAACTCATTAAACTTGCCTTCATTGGTAACAGCACTTCCATAAGCAATTCTTCTACCATATTTATTAACGTAGGTATCTACCATAGATACATACATCTTGTCTATATCAAAGTCAGCACCTGATATCTCAATAAGCTCATGTGGGAATATACCTATAGACCCATACTGGACAGGTAACATATCTACCTTCTTAAGAGATATATAAGAGTGTTTATCATCAGAAGGTATACGAACACCAAGAGCTTTATCAAGACTGCTCTGCCAGTTATCCATCTCTTCCTTGTAATGAGGAACACCTATATATTCAGAGAACCTACCTATTATCTTACCATTCTCATCAAACTCAGCTACATTATGACGAAGATCATCTATAAAGTAGTCACCTGCTTTAATATCTGTGAACCTTCTATCTTCTACATTGTCCCATTTTTTAGCATACTTGTACTTAGCAGGGTTCTTCTTATACTCCTCTGTAGTTATAACTGTCCACTGTTTAGGTTGTCCTGCAAGTTGTTCAGCCCATCCTTCTTCCCCTTTACCATCCATTGACCATACAGATATTACCTTCTTTACCCTTTTACCAGCTCCTAAAGCACCTGATACAAGTGCCAATGACTGCCCAGGTACTTTCTCAGCATTCACGCCCTTACTGAAGTAGTTAAGGAATAACTGAGTAAACTTTTCTACAGTAGAAGGGAAATTAAGGTTGTATATAGTTTCTCCATCTCTTGTCTCCAGGAAACCTAATGTCTGCTGATCACTTCCGGTAGCCTGTAAGGTCTCCTTCATCACATCATAGAACTTAGCCATTTTAGGGGTAAGTTCGCCCTCATCAATACTCTTCTTCAACTCTATGAGCCCTTGTCCCATGTCAAATATGCTGTTGGCTACTGTCTTGTAGTTATTGCTAACCCTTTGAGCAGCATCCTTCATATACATATTCCTTATCTGTCTTACAGTCCACGGCTTACCATCTGCATTCAACTCACTACCCATGAATGTAACCTCTCTGTCCAGATCCTGCTCAGACATTATCTGTTGCTTCATCTGGGTAGGATCAGTTATCTTCATCTTGTTAGATGGGTTCTCTAACTGTTGCCTCATAAACCTTGACTGGAGCTCAGTAAAGTTATCATCAGCTATAGTGTGTACAGAAGTAGCTACATTAGCCTTCATTGCCTTAGAAGCACTCTGAGGACCGGCAAATACCACTGTGTTATTCCTCTTCTCAAACTCAAGCATTTTCTCTCTGAGCTTAACCAATTCTTCCTGTCCCGGAAGAGCATTACCTTGTTTATCTAATAAAGCACCTTTAAAGAGAGGTATAATAGAGGATTTAAGATAAGTAGCACCATCAAAGTATACTGTCTTATATGAGTTAAATGCCCCTGCATCCTTTAGTCCCCCGGCATCAAAGAACTGTTCTTCAGTGACCGCTTTACCTTTAGCTAGCTTATTGAGTATATCTACCTGTACCTGAGTGAGCTTACCAAAACCAAACAGCATATACCGGAGACCTTTCTCAGTTATATACATCTGACCATCATCACTCTTTATCTTATTACCTGATATATCACTTTTTACTATATTGTCATTATAGGTAACAAGATGGAACTTATCTAACTTATGCATGATACCCCAGTTAGGAGCAGTAAATCCTATAGACATTGAAGGACCATCAGCATTAGCACCTGCCATCCTTTTAACCTGGTCTATACCATCAGTAAATGCTTTAGCCTCATTGCCAAAGAGCATCTTGTTAATACCCATTGTATTAATAAGATCATTAATAAATACCTGACTGAGGTTATGTACAAAGCTGCTAGTTATGTTCATCTTATCATTGAGAGTATCATCTTCAAACCCTTTGAATAAGAAGTCAGGAGCAAGTATATTCCTTGTCTTATCATCCTCAATGATATTACCAGTCATCTTATCCTTATGTAGACCAATAAGACCTTCTTCTTGCATGAAGGTAGCCATTTCAATGACTGACTCTCTGCAGTACTTGTATATCTGTTGCTTTATCTCAGCTTCATTGAGCTTATATTCAGGGTCTAAAGCACCTTCTTCCAGTCCGGAAGCAAGTTCACCCATCATTAACTTTGTATTGAACAACTGCAACCCTCTTTCTGTCTTACCCTTGCTCTTTGTATGATAACCTTCATATACCTTTCCGGTATAAGTACCATCGACTATACCATCTATCTCTTTCTTAGCCTGTTTGATACTTTCAAACTCAGCCTTGACCATATCAAATAAGATATCAGAAGCCTCTTTGGTAAGTGTAGTTTTACCTTTCTTGGTCTCTACTACACTTATAACAGCTAACCTGGCAAAGTGAGCAGTACTCTTAGCCTCAATGGTCCTGAGCATTACAGGTACTCTGTACCATATATTAGTTCCTTCCCTTACAGCAGCATCAGGTTGTTTCCTTACATCATAAAGTCCTAAGAGACCACCTATCATCTCACGGTCATTGAACTTACTATAAGTAACACCAGGTTGTCTGTTAACCTCAAGGAACTTATTGATATATGATACCTCTTCACCTGTCTGCTTATCAGTGGTTGTATTCTCATGAACTTTCCTCAAACCATCCATCTGCAGAACAGATAACTGATTCCTGTCAGCAAGGAAGGTGAACTTATCATTAGATAATAAGAAACTGTTATGTTCAAGATCACTGGCTAATTGCTCCCGGTTAGCTTTATCATTAAGCTCCTTTACAGCTACAAAGCTGTAGTTAGGGTACTTATGAGCATAAACTACCTCATTATTAGCATTAGTAAAGGATATAGAGTCAACACTCTCATCAAACCCTGCATTACCCTCAGCTATCTTCATGAGGAACTGATAAGGTTTGCTGGTAGTTATCTTATCACTATCCTCAACCTCAGTATCTCTTGCAAAGATGTTAGTATTGTTATTGTTTCTAAGAGGAGTAGCTAAGTTAGCAACAAGAGCATTACGTTCTATAGGATTAATATCACTATATAAGTCATATAACTTTTGCTGAGCAGGTGTTCTGAACTCCTCACCCTTACTAGCTATAAGACTATACTGGATGAACATAGGAGATAACCTTATACCCAATCCCTTGAATAACTGCTTAGATATACTCTCAGCTTTTTTCTTAAGAGGGGTATCTCCTACAAGAGTATTAGTTTGATTCATTGCATCTTCAAGATTCTTTACCCCCTCTGTATTCTTCTTCCGGATAGTGTTATATTGGTTATTCCAATCAGAGAACTGGTTCTTTGCAGCATCTCTTGTATTGGCATAAGAGGTCTCATACCTCGTATTCTTACCAAAGCCTGATATTTGAGTAAATAAGTACTTAGTTGAGTACTGATTAAAGCCTTTGAGCAACTGCATTAACAGATGTGGGTCCTTAGTAGGTATCTTAGTATCTACATCAAGTCCTGTATCTCCTATTATACGGTTAATGAACTTAACTGTTTCCGGGTTACTGTCATGTTTCCTATACTCAAGTAATCTGTCCAGAAGCACATCATCCTTTGCATTATTGGAGAGTACCTTCAACAGGCCATTATATACCTTATTAGCATTAACTGTCTGTATAAGCGGTGAACCATCAGCAAAGGTCTTGTTACCAAAGTCATCCTTCTCCAGGACATAGGTAGTAGAACCTATATACCCTCTTAGGAACTTAGAAAGTGATGCATAATGAGATATTGCAGCTTGTTTCCTGTGTGCCTTATCTACATCCCTTGGGCCAGATATATCTTCATTGGTCTCTATCTCATCATCTTCAAGGTCTTGTTTAAAGCCCATAATATTCAAATGCACATCAACAGCTTCCTTGAGAGAGGTTAAAGCAGCATCATCATTGAATACTGTCTCAAGGTCAAGTAAGTTATTCATCCACCTTGCTCTTTCTCCCTTATCCTCTATAGCACGAGCTCTACTGGAGTATATAGGAAGTTCTGTATTATAAGTTTCTCTATATTGACTGATGATATTGTTAAGGATAGCCTTCTTGTTATATTCAGGAGCACCCTGTACAGCCTTATAGAACAAAGCAGCCATGTTAGAAGATAACTGACTACTAACCTGTGAAGGTAAATAGTCACCTACTGTAACCTCTTTACCGTCTTTATTGAGGATAGTCTTCTCACCTATCTTAATGACCTTATATACCGGAGTAGAGGTAGCAAACTGTTCATTAGTGAATTGGTTATTCTGAAGGTTAGCATTCTTGTACTTACCTTCTTTTATATCCCGGAAGAGACCTTCCATCTCAGAACCACTGAGTTTAGTGAATATACCTTTTATCCAGTCCAATAGTCGGGCAAAGAACCCTTTGATAACATGAGATGTAGGGGTCTTATTATCCATCATCCACTTATCAAACTTATCTGCCATATATTCTTCCTGGAACCTCTCTTCAAGTTCTTTGTCAGACATTGTAGCATAAGAGGGGTCAAGCTCTCTCATTGCCTTTAAAGCAGTAGGGGTAGCCTTATTCTCTCTCCTTGCTATGTCCAGGAGCTGGTTTATCTTATCATCAGTAAGTAATAGGCGGAATACAGCATGGAAAGCCTCATGATACTTGAATGGACTATCCTTAGCTACCTTGATAACACCACCCGTTACCTGTAGTCCTTTCAACTTGAATAAGAACTCACCTACTGTAATGTTATTATGTAAGAGATTGGTTACAAGAGTATCTACTTCTTCTACTGATACAAAGTCCGGAAGGGTCTTCTGTACAAACTCTTTAAACTTATCTATATGTTCAACAGCCTGAGCATCAAATCCTACTGAAGGAGTAAGTACCTTCTTAGCACTACCTCTCTTCTTGTTCCTTGCACTTTTCAGACTATTGAAATCAGCATCATCTACAGCCTTATCTTCAGTAGCTTTTATCTCTTCCTCACTAGGTGCTAACCTAACTACCGGAGTAGGTATTGTACCACCAAGCTGTTCACCTTCTTCTACAGTTATTGCAGGATCAGATTCACCTACTACACTATTCTTATTAGAAGGTTGTTCATAGGTTACCCGCATTGATTTAACAATATTCTTATAAACAGAAGCTCTCATGTTCATAATAGCTTCCTTGGTCTGTTGGATATCAGCACCTAATGGCACTTGATTCCTGAAGTTGTCCGCAGTTATTTTAAGCTCTTCTGGAAAAGCCTTTACTTTAATACCATCACTATTCTTTACAGTAGCTTTATTAACTACCTTATTGATAGCTGCAGCTAATTTCTCAGGTGTAGATATATCAGTTGTTCCTAATGCAAGACTACTTACACCCTTCCTATTAGTAGTGAGGAATATTGTATTCTTAGTAGGATTGTAGTTAAGACGGATATCCCACATCATTGAAGGATCCTTTTCCTTAATCTTGTTACCACTACTATCAGTGGTCCAGTTATATACTGCCGGTATAGATATGAATATCTTTTTCAGTTCATCTACTATAGCCTTCTTATCAGCATCTGTCTTATCTTCCTTGTCTTTAAGTTCTTTTACTCTGTCCAGTATAGGTTGCATTTCAGCCTCTCTAAACTCAGAAGGAGTAAGTTGTATCCATTGTATTTGTCCAGCTACCTCTATAGCCATAGAGTACATACCTGTATTCTGGAAAGTAGGCACTTCCGGAAGATAAGCAAGGTCATCTAAGGAACCTACTACCATCTGTATATCTTCCTTGCTATCAAAGTTGTTATTGACAACAATCATTTTAGTCTCATCACCTACAGGAACTTCAAACCTTGTATCCAGTTCACCTACTCTTGGTGCCTCTCTTTCATCTTCCTTACTCACATAATCCATCCATATATGAGGAGTAACAGATATTAACTCAGCTACTTCAGAAGGATCTAAAGTGATAGTATCATTTGAGCCTAACTTAGTCTCTAAAGCAGTCTGAACCATAAGTGATCTTGCAGCATCTTCCTTGAATGTAGCAAAAGCTACTGTAGGATCCTGGTCATGAGTATCAACAAAGCTCTCAAACTCCTTCTGAGTAAGTTGCTGAGCTGTTTTAGGCTTACCATCTACCATAAAGGTGTAATACCCACCATTGGTTAAGAAGCCTATTGGCTTTCCATATAACTGTAACTCTATAGATAATGTCTGCCCATTAGATATGATATTAGGATTATCTACATCACTTCTTCCGGGAGCAACTTCTGTATTCCTGGTAACCTTAAGAGATAGACTATTATGTAACTGATTTTTACTAAGGCCTTGTATGGTGTCTACCATCTTAGCCTTGGCCTGTTCAGCAGTTTCCTTATCTGTCTTAAAAGGAAAGATGTTAACCTGTGAACGGAGTATCTTCAGTTTAGGGTATGTTTTACCTTCTTCTTTACCTAAAGCAGCTAGTTCTGCATCATATTTAGCATTTATAGTGTCAATTCTATTTTTCCAATCATTAAATAATTTAGTTTGAGCTTCTGCATCCCCTTCTTCTCCCATCTCAGTTCCGTTTACACTTGTTACTCTTGCTGAAGGAATACCTAAATAGCTTCTTACATCTCGTAGTTCTTGTTCAGACATTTTTAATTTTGAAGAAATAGTAGATGCAGATCTGCCTGAATAACATTCTTCAATGATAGATTTTAAAAAATCTATACCTTCTTGTCCTGCCTCTAAATAACCTTTTACATGTTGTTCACCATTAAAAGAATTGACAGGGTCTTTTTTTGCACTAACAGGTTTAAATAACTCATCTTCTCTTCTCTTTTCTATATCAGCTCTCTTAACTTCTATATCTGATATAGGCTCTTCAGGAGTTTCCTGTTCAGCAGATTCACCTGTTAACTTAGCTATCTCATCCTTGTACTTCTTGTTTATCTCAGCCTTCTTAGTATCTCTTATCTCGTTTATCTTAGTTACCTCTTCTGGAGATACTCCGGGAGTCTTAGGATGTTCCTTATCTACATTGGCTAGTTCTTTAGCCCACTCTGTTCTCAGTTTAGTTACCTGTGCAGCTTTTTCCTGAGCAGCCCTTTTCTCAGCTTCAGGATCATGTGCGTCCAGTTCCTTCTTTATTGATTCCAGATAGATCTTTTCTCTCTCTTGTTCACTAACACCGGGAGTATCTTTATATCTTTTATTTTCTAAGCTGTCCAACTTATTCTTTAACTCTTTATTCTTATTCAGATACTGTTCTACTTGAGGGTTAAGGGCCTCTCTTGGTAAGAATATGGTCTCTCCATTAGGGCCTATAGTCTCAGTAGTATCTTCCTGAGTATAGTACCTGAGCATATCCTCTTTCATCTGATCAAGTGTCATTGGTTCTCCCTGTTCTTCTCCGGGAGTAGGTTGAGGTTGTGGTTCTTCCTTAACACCAGCTTCTGCCTTTGCTCTTGCCTTTACCTCTTTTACACTATCTTCAAACAAGCTCTCCTTGGCATTCCATACAGCATCTGATATCTTACCATATAAGGCAACAAAGTTCTTAGGGTTAGTAAGTACATTGAGTGCTTCTACATAATGTCCGTGGTCCCTGTTGAGCTTTATATAGTCAAGAGTACTCTGATATGCCTCTTCAAGATCCTGGTCCTGAACAGCAACTGCTTGTATGCCTACTCTCTTATTGATAGCTGTTATATATCCTTTATATGCATCTTTAAGTTGCTCATTGAGCTCACTCATGTATCTAGGATAATCCTCATGTTCAGTAACTTCAGGACTATTCTCAGCCATTGTCTTATTAACAAGTCCTTCTTTCCATGCTGAGAGGTGTTTAAGTTCCTCTTCTTTAGCAGATACCTGTTCTTTTATATCAGAGGTCTGGTCAAGAGCCTTAAGTGTCTTAAGTTCCTCACTAAGTACACCCTCTTCTCTTACTATATAAGGAGCACTGCCCAATACCTCTATTCCCCTTGCTGCTGAAGAACCTATTCCCGGTATCTTAGCAAGGTCATTTTTGATACTAACTGCTCTTTCTAATGTCTGTTCTACATGATGAGTAGTACTTGCCATCATTTGTATGGCCTCATCTAATGTCCTCTTAGCTACAAGAGACTCCTGGAACTTCTTAGGGTCCTTATTGTATATCTCAGGTACTACAAGATCAGAGAATTTATCCTTCAGGTTCTCAAAGTTACTGTGATACCTCTCTATCTTAGCAGCTACTTTAGCTGTAAATTCCTTTACCTGTCCTTTATTGGTTGATGATGCCGGTATACCATATACTTCTTCAAACTCCTTATCGGTCATTCTATCACCCATCTCTTTGATATTGGCAATAAATGCATCATAATTACCTGTCTTTATAGCGGTAGCAGCAGCAATGGTTAGTGCATCATCTTTACTGTTACCAAATTCATACTTATCTCCATTAGCAAGTGCTTCCTTCATATTCTGAGCAGCAGCACCTTGTAACTTTACACCGGCTATTATACTGTTAAGATATGTCTTAGGGTTAGCAAAGTAACCTCTTAATATATCAATATTCTCTTTAGTGATAGCAGCAGCCTGTTCTTTAGCATCCCTATAGCTCTGAGAGGTCTTACTCAAAGCAAGTTCTCTTGCCTTACCTGTTATACCATATAAAGGAGATAGTAAGAGTCCAGTAGTAGCACCCATGAGGAAGGTCTTAAAGCCTTCTTTGTTAAGCTGACCACCTATACCCGTCATAGCACCACTTAATCCTATACCGGAGAAGTCCTGGAGTACATTACCATTAAGGTCCTTATTACCATTGTATAAGTTAGTGTAGTAGTCTCTGAATGTCTGGTCACTTGCATTCTGAAGTACTTCCTGTACACCTTCACCTATTTCCAACTTAAGAGATTGTGTACCAGGTACCTGCTTAGCAATATTCCATAAAGCAGTACCTAAACCAAAGTCCTTTCTAACCTTATTAAAGTTAGATAAGATGCCAAATTTACCCTTTTCATATACCTCAGTAGCTACTTTACCAGCTTCTTCACCTGCTTTTTTCCCGGTGACTGTATATATGTTATCCAGCCCACCTTCTATAGCCTCTCTGAACATCCTTTTAGAAGATGAAAACTTGTTCATAAGACTACCAAACTCTAACTGGTTCATTACCAATAAAAGTCCTGTATTAACTGTAAAATTATCAGTAGCTGCACCATAAGCAGCATCCTTTATCCTTTGTAACTTATCACCATCAGGCATTTCACCATTATGAGTATCCTGATACTTATTCAATAAGTCACCATATAACTGTCCATAGGTATTAGCAGACTCCATCATAGCCTCTGCTTTAGCTGCATTAAATGTAGATAAGGTATTAGCTATACCGGCTACACCTATTCCTCTAAGATGAGAAGCTGCAGCACCTGCCTGTTTAGCATAACTGATGTCCTCTGCTGTCTGTGCAAATGGTATGAACTTCTTAGCACCTTCAAATAACATACTAGCAAACTCTTTAGGAGTGTTTACCTCAGCCATTTTACGGATACTATTTATAGCTTCTCCTGTAGAGGCTGTAGACTTGGCATTCTTAGTAAGTTCAGTAGCCTCTGCAAGTTCTTCTGCGGCTCTACCCATTCTTACAAAACCACTAGCTGCCCTCATAGGAGCAAATAGCTCAGCTATACCTGCAGTTGCCCACATCTCCACTAACATCTCAGCACCTGTACCTATAGAGAAACCTAACTGTTGAACAGAGTTACCAACAAATTCCCTGTTAAAGAATCCATTATCCCCTGAAGCAGAATGATATATGGCATACTTATTCATTATATCATTCTGTGCCTGGTTAGCAGCAAGCTGCTCTTCCGGAGTGCCAATAAATCTCTCTTTGAACTTACCAAAGTAATCAGAACCTGTAAAGTCAAATATAGCATTAAGAGTATGCCCCCATGATGTAATATTGTTATAACCGGCACTTAATGCCAATGCTCCACCACCTGCCAGTGCATTCTTTGTAACATCACCCCATGTCTGTAAGTGAGCATACTTCTCTTCATTAGGATCTACTGTCTTACCTTCTACTGTCTCAGGTTGTGCAAATGGTTGGAAACCTGTAGTAGCATAATGGTCACTACCTACAAACCTTGATGCCTGTGTTCTATCCCAATTAAAGCTCTCAGCTTGCATCTTTGTAGAAAAGGACTCAGGAGTACCCGCAAGTACATCATTAAAGGTAACCGGTTTATTGAACTGAGCACTTTGAGTAGGCACTGGTGCTGCAGGATTAGCCTGAGCAATAACATCACCTAGTCCCAATGTTGAAGGATTCTCTGGTACTGGGAGAAAATCAGAAAGTATTGCCATATTATAATATTAAAATTGTATTTGTTTCATCAAGTCACTCTTCAGGACCCCGCCACCTTGAGCTTTTTTTCTATCAGCGTATGCTTTTTGGATAGCAGCTCTTTGTTTAAAGTAAATATCTATACTACTATTTACCATTCTCATAACTTCATCAGGAGTATGAGCTTGTTCACCTTTTAATAAGTTGATAGGAGGACTGGTTATATCTATCATCTTAGGGGTTTTATTATCTGTCTGATACTTAGTTTCTCCGGTAAGAGGATCATAATCTTCCATTTGAGCACTTACCCTACACCTTGATGCTTTACCCATGCTCACATCCATAGGAACTACAGTATATTTATACCCCAGACTGTTAAGCATCTCAGGAGAATCTACTTTTTTACCATCTAATATACCTTGGTAAGTGTATACCATGTTCTGTTTTGGAAAAGCATTGAGAAGGTCTCCGGTAGCAGTCTTGGCTATATCTATGAACAATGGTCCCTTTTTAGCAAGATCACTTGCTTTTTTACTACCTACTTCTACATCAGAGGTAGGTTTAAAATTAATAGCTATAGCTGGTTTACCATTAGTTCCTATAGGAATATAATCAATAGAACCAATTACCTTAGTAAGGTCTTCCTTGTCCTTGAGTCCTTGTATTATCCTTTTCTCTTCATCTCCTGTTATCTGTTGAACCTTGCCATGGTCATCCTTAGTATAATACATATCAGCATTACGAGGATCGACTGATTCTTTAGCTAACTGTATGCCGGTAGCCTGTTGAGATTTATTCTTATCATCCTGAATATCATAGGATACACTAGGTCCTATAAGTCCACCATTATAAGATATTAATCCTTTAACTGCTTGTTCACTTGCTTTACTACGAAGAGCTGAATGTTGATCAGAGGTACCGAATTTATCATATAGTGATATACTTTCTCCTTTAGGAAGATACGTGTTGATGGTTTTCATTGCATCATTAAAAGGTTGGTCAGGATTATACCAATTTCCTTCCGAGTTCTCAGCATAGAAGTTCCTACCATTTACTATATAAGGATGAATATCTACCCCATTAACACTAACACCATCCACATGATTAACATATTTTCCATGTATATATGCATCAGCAAGTTCTTTAGGACTAAAGTGGCGTAATATACCTTGTTCATCACTACCGGATATATCAGGAAAGTAATGTTCTACATCTTCAGGTTCAACAAACCTCTTACCTTCCTTACCATCAGGAACAGATATTTTATCAAATTCCTTATTGGCTAATACTGCTTTTTGTTGTTTCTGGAACTGCTCTTCATTAGCATTAAATTGAGCAAGTCCTTTATCAATACCAGTTGCAAGAGCTGCAAGAGTAGGTATCTTATCTATATCTTCATGGGTAGTTGATGCTTTGATAAGAGGTATTGACTTGCTTGCATAAGCTGTTATCAATGGTAACATTCTTGAAGAGGTCAAAGTCTCACCTTCTTTTACTAATCCTGCACTACTTAAGATATTTATAACCTTATCTGCTGCAGCTTTCTCTTCAGGAGATACATCAGCACTGGTTACTCCGGCAGCAGATTTCTTAGCCCATGTATAGAAATAAGCAGCTTCATTGCTATCTAATCCTTTATCACCTAATATACTCTTAGAAAATGCTATACCAGCTATACCGGCAGGAGCACCTTTTTCATCTCCTTTACCATAGCCACAAGCAGATTCTATCATAATGTTATGTAGTGTATTCTGAGCATTCCTGTAGGTATCTACATCTTTAGGAGCTTGTATTACATTAGTTACATCTTGAGCCATTATTCTTCCACTACTAGGGTCAATAGCTATTTGACCAAGGTCGCCACTTCCCCCACCACTCTTAATAAAGTTATTATACCCGGAAAGGTCAGTGATACCAAATTGTTTAGCTGCAGCATCTGCTCCTATTATCTTAGCCACCATATGGAACTCTTTCCATTTATCGTAGTTCTCTTTTTCTGCTTCTCCAGCAGCCTTGAGTGATAGACTTTGCTCCTTAGCTATGAAATTATGTACAGCTTCCCAAGGTTCACTCTTCTTAACATCTACACTACTGATAGCTGCTGGTCCTGCAGCCCAATCCTGAGCTTGCTTCCACTTAAGCACATCAGATAAATAGTCTAATGGATGAAGAGTTATATTATTAAGAGTGTTCTTATATTTTTCATTTTCCTTATCTAATGTACCTGTACCAGGTAAACCATTAGGGTCAGTATTAGGTGTATATCCAAGTTCCTTAGCATAACTGGTCTCAAGACCATTAGCTTGATTCATTGCATTATTGTATTGTTGAGCATACCATTTGAACTCAGCAGCTTTGGACTCATCTAAGGTATCTCCATCTCCCTTCATTAACTGATCCATCTTAGCCTTATACTCACTGGCTGTATTAACATGATTCTTTATGATATCCTGATAATACTTTACCTTATGTTCAGTATATTCCTGACCTAACATGTTATTAGCAGTCTGCTCATCTATGCCAGGGTTGGTCTTTTTAATATCAGCAAGTTTCCTGTTAGCATCCACATAAGCGTACATCCGGTATTGCTTATCGTACTTAGGGTCACTGTTAGCAGCTAACCATAAAGTAGTATAAGCATCTCTTGACTGAGGACCATTTACCTTGACTATCTTAGCAGCACCATTCTCATCCACTGATTGTACACCATCCTTGGCTATTTTACCTGCCATTGTAAGTGCATTACCATTAGTGTCATATACCGGAACATAACCCATTGGATTATAACCACTATATGCCTCTTTAGACCAATCTAAATCAGCTAACCTCTTTTTATCCCATTGTATAGCTTCCAGAGCAGTGTTGTTAGCTAATGCTCTTTTCTCCTTATCACTACTGTTATAATCAGCGTAATACTGTTGTTCAGCGTTAGTATTGTTCTTGGTACCTGATATGTTCATAAGGAGCATATCATCCTGCCAGAAGGGAGCAAAGAGTGATTCTGCCTGTTGTACACTCTGAGGAAGAGTAAGGTCCTGAGCAGCTATCTTTTTAAGCCCTTGCTGAGCCCTTTGTATATACCCTTTCTTTACCTCATTGGCCTTATCACCAGTAACCTGTTGGTTGAGGATGTTACCATACTCACTCTTTATCTGCCCTATCTGCTGTTCAAACTGCTGATTAGCCTTCTGCATTGTCTGCTGGAGAAAAGAGTAGTCAGGCTGATAAAAGGCTGTTTCCTGATTAGTGTCTGTGATATTTGGGAGATATGTAGCCATGTCTTATTCTATATTAAAGATACGCAATGCATTTTAAATGTGCAAAGAAAGTCCAACATAAACTTTTAATGTTGAACTCTCTTCATTTTGTTGCACATCTTATGTTAAACTTGTTATGAGAACACCCCTTGCTGTACTAAACTCTTGTACATGGATGATGATTCATGCCTTAATTGTCTCTTGGTAAGTTCAGCTCTTTCCTTCTCTGTTAGCTCACCTAGTTTCTTGTTCTTTATCTCAGGGTATATATCTCCGGTATAGCCATTATTGCTGTATGCTTTTAGAGCACTATCTACTGTAGTGTTAGGAGTATATATCTTAGACTGCCTTATACCGTCTGTAGTACCAAAAAGTTGAGCCTTATATGCCATTAAACCAGTACCAGGGTCAGGGAAGGCTGCAAATTGACCACCATCCTGTCCAGGTATACCGGAAGGTTGACCACCTAACTTCCTCATCCAGGAGGCCCATTTGAGGTTACCGGGGTTATTGGTAGTAGTTGCTATATCCATACCTTTTGTCCTTGCTACTGGTTGTGTGCTCTGAGGTTGTGGGGTATATGAAGGAGCTTGTCCGGGAGTAGTAGATTGTTGAGCAGGGGGTTGATATTGCTGGAACTGAGGACCTGTAGGCATCTCAGGCATAAAATCACCACCTATAGAGTAAGTAGGTGCACCACCATATCTCATTACTCTACCACCATATTCTATAGGTTCACTTTCACTCTCTTTTATTGTATTACTACCCTGTTTAGTAGTACTAGTCCTTCTTTTATAGCCCATATTGGTATCAGCATAATTAAGTGCTTGCTCCTCAAGATTCTTGATACCTTTATCCTTATATGTATTTATAAAACTATCATAAAGAGCTTTATGCCTACCTATACCTTCTTCTGGAGTATATTGACCTGCATTCATTCTGGCAACTTTATCTATTTGTTCCTGCTTAACACCCGGCTTAAGAGATAATCTACCAGCTAAATCACTTTGATAATAAGGAGATGTCAGGTTGATGTTCTGTTGCTTAGTGAGGGCATCTATATGTAATGCCTTTCTCTTAGCCCATTCATTGGCTAATGCATTAACACTATTCTCATATTGCTGGTCAGATATAACATTACCTTGATATAAGTTCTTGAGCCTTTCCCTTTCCATGGCAAGTTCCTGGTTAGCCAGTGCAGTAGCCTGTTGTTCAGCAGCGTTGTATATCTGTGCATTCCTGTTAGCTACCTCACCTACAGCACCCACAGCTTTACCCAGAAGCTCTCCTTGCCCTGCTAATGCACTTGCTCTAGCTGCTCTCTCATCTCCGGCATACATACCTTGCCTGATGATGTTAGACTGTTCAGTAAGGGCATTTCTTATAGGTTGGTCACTTTCATAAGCCACCCTTGGCATAACTGCATGTTGAGCAGCAGGTTCCCAGGGACCCCTCTTCTTGAGCATAGCAGCCTTCATAGCAAATGCTAAGTCTCCGGCAGCATTAGGATCACCTTGACCTATTCCACTATCCCGGAGTCTATCAAAGAAGTTCTTCTTCTTACCTTTACCTTGTCCACCATCATCTGTAGATGCACTTCCGGAAGGAGTAGTAAATGTACCAAGGGTGTTACCTGCTGTAAAGTCAGACATATTAGCAGGGCTAATACTATTATCGCCACCTGCAAGAGGATATTGAGGTACATCCATCATCTTAAGAGGTAATGGAGGAGCTGCTTTAGGATATACTCTTGAAGCTGTAACTGTATAATCTTCAGGGTTATAACCACTACCATCATCTTGTCCTGTAGTATCAGGTACAAAGTCTGTTTGTCCGGTAGTAGGATTATGCACCTGTGACCTTGCTATGTTGGCATTAGGAGTATATCCTTTAGTATATGGAGGAGTTACTCCAGCATTCTGGTATTGAGGAGCACCACCATACCTACTCATCATAGGTTGCTGTTCCTGTTCTATAGGAGCCTGTTCCTGCTGAGGAGCATTATCTAACCCCTTCTGCTTCTTCATGTCCTCCTGTACAGCAGCAAGTGTCTGCAACTTCATCAGATAGTTATTATACATTATCTGAGCAGTCCTTTTGGCTATAGTATCCTTATCAGGGTCATCCATGATAGCCTTATACTTCTGCAGATCATATTTTTTAGCTATCTCAGCAGGAGTATAACCTTTCTTGTTAGGGGTAAGTCCAAAGGTCTTAAGCACTTCAGGACCCTTTAACTTAAGAGCTTTAGTATCTGAGAATACAAAAGAGTTATCAGGAACATTCACCGGTTGGTCATTTCCTGAAGCATGTGAACCTGAGTTACCTTGCATAAGAGTAGCTTGTCCATCTCCGGTAAAGTCACCTAAGATGTTCTCCTTCTTCTCTATGACTATATCAGCATCTTGTCTTGGTACTGAAGGAAGGGCATTACCTGTCTGATAAGCATCAGGTTTATACCCTTGTCTATCATATGGTAATTTATAGTAATCCCATGTGGTATCTAATTTGGCGTAGTTTCCTGCAGCCTGAGTACCTGTACCTGGTAGAGGTCCACCATATGCCATCATAGGGTTCTGGTTCTCCCGGACACTATCTATCAGTTGGTTATTAGGAACAGCTTTTACCTTTACCTTTTTACCAGTATTCATAACCGGTGCCTTATTTACTCTTACTTTTGCCATGTCTTTTATGTTAATATATTAACGTAATACTTCTAACTGCCAGCCCATATCAGATAATCTCTTTATCTCATCATCTGACATATCATAGATACCACCTTGTTCATATTGAGGGGTATTTACGTGACCGCCATTCTTACGAAGATACTGTACATCCCAACCTATCTGGTTAAGTTCCTGAACCCTTGGGAATGATGGACCACCAAACTCTACCATTCTACCTGGCTGTACACCTGCTGTATATCCGGTAGGAGTATATGAGGTATTAGTTCCCTGTGAGCCAAATGGGTTCATTGCAGATGCTTGCATACCACCCTGAGCTGCAGGAAAGAACCCTGGTTGAGTAACTGGTCCTGTAGGCATATATCCTTGTTGGGTGTACTGTCCTTTGCTGCCTGCAACCTTTGCAATGTTATCACTGCTACCCTGAGCACTGGCCCAGTTAGCACCTTCTCTAAGTCCCCTCTTATATCCAAAGTAGTTACCAAGTGTACCCAAAGCACCTATTGCATTAGCTGTACCTTGTCCTATCATAGCAGCAGTTGCCAAGCCCTTACCTTTCTTCTTCTTAGGTTCTTCTCCGGTATATTGACCATTATCTACAGCTACATCAACTTCAGGAGCATTAGTAGCATATTGAGGAGATACAGGTGCAAGCCCTGACTGAGGTTTCATCTGTTGTTGTGCTATAGGGTCATTTGCCAAGGCTGCATCACTCTTAGATATATCATAGCCAGTAGCTACTTCCTGTTGGAGTTGAGGAGTATTAACACTAGGGTTACTACCCCATGCACCAATTGGGTTACCATTAACATCTACTTTGCCACCACCTAAGAACTTAGCTAATGGGTGTTCTATAGGACCACCATATTCCTTTTTTGACCACTTAGCAGCATTCCTGGCAAAGGCTTTTATGTCTCCACCATATTGATATACTTCTTCCTGTATCTGTGGACCTCTTATATCTTCAAACTGAGGTTTAGTCTGGATGTTATACTCCCTTGGATATTGCGGTGATAATGTCCTTAGATTTATAGGATAACTACCAGGGTTACTATAATGAATACTTTCAAGAGACCTGATTCTATCATTTCTATCATCTAGTGCTTGTTCATCCTCTTTTGACCAAGGTTGCTGCCTTTTGAGCAAGGAAGCATACTTATCCATTACATAATCTTCTCTACTCTGAGGGGTTACATTTGATAGTTTTCCACCCTCTTGCATATATTGTTGAGGAACACCCTCAATCTGTATTCGTCTCTTTGCCATGATTTATCTATTTTTGTAAGTTACATCATTTCCTTGTTCATCATACCACTTTGTATAGTATGTACCAAACTTCAGATCGAATAGGTTTGGCTCTACTCTTCTATGGCCTTGTTCTTTATGCCACTTTTCTTTCTGATTAGAAAAGTAAATAGCACTACCATCTCTCATTGCTCTATCTCTTTTCTGCTGTTCTGATGGTCTATTTATACGAAGTACTGTATATACAGAAAATAGCAATACAGGTATAATTATAAATACTATCATACATTTATTGTTTTGTCTGTTTCGGTATTCCAATATACATTACTTGATAGTTCTTCTGCTATAAAGAGGAGAGCTTGTGTTAATGTTTCTCGTTCTGTATCTCCTTGTACTCTAATACTGAACTGTTGACCGTCTTCTATCTGCTCACGATCCCTCTGTACTATTTCTGTATTTGGAGTACGTATAGACATATCAGTACATGCTTCATTCTCAAAGGTTATCTCTACATAACCACCATGTCCTGTATCGCCCCCTTGCAGTCCATTGTGTTCTACCATTACTTTCAGTATATTGGCTGACACAAAATCTTTGGTTACTTTTCTTGGTTCTGTCATATAGTATTAGCTTTATTTACTGATTGATTAGCTTTCAACTCATCTATTGTCATATATAGAGGTTTATCATTCTCATGCGCTTTCAGATATGCAAAGAACTCCATGGGTGTTTCGCAATCAACTGCTTCTGCCCATAGTCTCATACCTTCTGCTTGCATTCTTCCTTTCTCTTGTTCCCAAGTCATATAGTTACTAATTGGTTCCTTTATTTCCCTCGTTTATTGAGTGTTTTCATTTTATCAAAGATAGTTATTCTTTTCTGTATCAATTCGTCCGGCAAATCCATTCCATTGTATCTACCAGTCAATGTCATGAACTCTATACCGAGTAGGGCTCTCTCTTTTTTGATAATCAGATAGGGTAGTACGCACTTCAAGAACCCTTCTGCATTTCTGCTTATCAGTAAAAAGTTATGTACATCTTTCCATGTTTCTACATTCCTATTCGGATCATTATTTACAGAATTGTCCCATGTTTTCATATAACACAAACCCTTGAATTTATCCATCAACCATTCTATGATAAGTTTATCGGTTGATGTTATCTGAACTCTCAGGTTGTAACTTGTACCCTTTGAACCTCCTCTGCTCTTTTTTACTCTTCCTCTTCCGTATAATCCCACATGCCCTTCACCATCAAACAGACCAGCTATATATGCTTTATTAGTCTCACTCATGTCATAGATAACTTCTTTGACCTTCTTCTCTCCCCGATTCTCTGCTTCACACTGTTTACATATCTTTTCGTAATAGTCCGGCTTACCTGATCTCTTACCGCTTCTCGTCTTGTTAAACCACTTCAGTTCCTTACTCTTTTCACATTGTGTGCATTGTTTTTCCATGTTGTTGCATTGTTTATTAGCAATACAAAGTTATGGAATTATACTGACAATCACAAATACTTCACCTTATATCCTTTTGATATTAGAGCCTGTATCTCATGATCTTCCAATTCATGTGTACTACCCTTCACATATCCTCCTTCTTCCATTGTCTGACCTCCATACATATGAGAATGATTAAAATGTTTCGCATTACGTGCAAAGTTTGCCATTTTCCGAACATGTGGGTCAGGTGAGTGAAGGGCTTCCTCTGTGGTCTTACCTGTTCTCTTCTTATAAGCAGTAAACTTACCACGGTTCTCAGGCTTTATATGTATCCCACCTACCTTCATCTGACTAGCTTCTTCAGGATCATACCCAAGATATTCTCCACCATCTTCTTTGAACAGTGGTCCATTAGGGTTAAAGTAAGGTCCACCAGCTTGCATCTGAGGCATACCACCATATTGAGTAGTTCCACCACCTGAGTATCTGTCTATTCCACCATATTCCTTAAAGCCTACATGAGGTGTAGGAAGTGAGCTGTCAAATCCTCCGGGATACATAGGAGTAGAAGGGTTGATCTTACCACTTCTATATGCATTCCTGGCTGCATCAAAAGCACCAAGAGCCTCCTGAGCATTCCCATATGCCGGAGAAGATTCAGGTATACCCTTATACTGTTGGTATAACCATTGAGCCTTGGCAGGATCATTAGCTATTAGTTGAGAAAAGTCAGTACTATCAGAAGCCCTTCTATTAAAAGGTTCTCCGGGAGTCTGCGTAGGAAAGAAACCTTCCTGTAATGTTGGCTTCTTCTTAGCCTTCCCACCTGCCTCAAAAAAGCTCATGCCATAGTTAGTACTACCCTTTGACTTCTTGAATGCATCACCATCCCAGTAGTAGCCAGGTTTACCACCATATGCCATCTGCTGACCACTTGGTCTATCTTCAGGATGTTCAGCAAAATAGTGGTCTTCAGTAGGATATTTTGAATAAAATTCTCGTTCTGACTTAACCCCTGCTTTCTTTAAGAAATTATGTGTCATTATATTATTGTTTTATATTGTAAAGTTACTTATATTTTGTTAACCAACCACCATATTTTTTATTATCTTGTTGAGACAATGCTGCTGCTCCAATTCCTACAGGAGCAACTACTGGTAAATACTTCATCATTTGTGATAAAAATTCAGGATCATGATACTTTAAAAGAGCTTTAGTATCCCGTGTCATATTACCAGGCTTTGTATATTGCCTAACTCTATTTGCTGGAGTAAGTGCTTTATTTAACCACTTATCATATTGTTCCTTTGTGATTTCATTTGCTTTATACTGATCTTTTAACATTGCAGCAGTTTCATAGTCTGCCCCATGCCATTCTTCCTTTACAGGTATATCATTATAAATTTGTTTGATATGTTCAGGGGTTATATCATTAGTTTGAGTATAATCTACTATACCTTCTCTTTTGAGATGCTTTCTGAAATTCATTAATCTTGTATCAAACTCTGTAGGATTACTATAGTAATTATAGAATCCATGATCTACACCATCCCTTACCTCTTGCTCAGCTAATTGATAACCTTCTGGAGACAGGTTCTGAGTAAGAAACTTTTTAGTTATTTCATCTGGAAGTAGCCAATCACCATTTGTCCTTTGATGGCCTAATTCATGATCAACTGCTTCATCTGCAGTTGCACTAAATGCTCTACCTCTTTGTGAATTATACCCATCAATGCCCTCAGTGTAACTAGGATTTACTATCTCCTCATTGGCTAATTGTATTTTTCTTTTAAATGAAGGTCCCTCACTTCCAGGCATTATAAATGTGTTGTTAGGAACACTGTTTCTAGGAACATAATATCCTCCATTTCCTGGCGTACTCCCTTCAACTAAATCAGACCTGGTTAGGTTATGTAATACAGCTTTTTTATACTCCTCTGGATCTACTTCAGGATGTTGAATGGCCATCTTCTCCTTAAATGCAGGACCATCAAAATATTGTTTAATATTATTAATATAATCTTGTTGCATGGATTGGCCTGTAGCATGATTAAAAGGCACTCTCTGTCCTTTATCATCTGTTATAAAACCTTTTCCAAGATCGTATGTCTTTTTGTTTTGTATATCAATATCTATAGGTTTTGAAAATGGAGTCTCTACAATATTTGAATTATTAGTACCAGGTTCCATTTTACCCAATCCATCCTTATAGCCATCTAACCACTTGTTAGGTGTATTAAGAGTACTCGGATTATATGGGGAATAGTTATTAGCCTTCTTCTCTATAGATGAATAAGGGTCATGTGGTGCAACATTTGATTCTATGAATGTTTTGGGTTTAGGAATTTCTTTATACCCCTGTAACCAATCTTGTTTATAAAAAGTTGCATAAGGATGATTTGTTGGTATTGGATCTTTGGGGATATAAACTTCTCCATGTGGACTATAGTAAGCCATATCATTTTGTTGCATTGGATGCCCAGCAACCTCAACCATATTTGGACCAGTATATTCCTTGTCTAAAACCTTACCTCGTGAAAAATATGGTTTATCTTTAAATAATCCTTCTGGATTAGCTCGTATACTACCGCTTTCAAATGCATCTTTAACTCCATCTTCTCCCAACATTCTATAAAAACCACCAGGACCTGGTTTAAAGGCAAACGGATTTACTTTATATGCGTTAGATAGAATTTTTGGAATACTTTCGGCTACACCTTCAACTGCTCCTATTACATTGGCAGCATCTCCAAACCTATCTACTAAGTTACCAACACCTGTTTTATTAAGGTAGTTTGTAGCTCTTGTTAAAGGCATTGGTTCACCTGTTCCTGGGTCATATCCTTTATTCCTTATATTCTCTTCCCAGTCTCTTTGTTGTTGTGGTGTACGTTGAATGGGTTTAGGGGTAGGTCTCATTACTTCATTTCTGTCATTGGCATGTAGTTGCTGGTATCTGGCAACTCTTTCAGCATCAGCTACCGGACTAGAACTAACTTGTACATCTCCGGAAGCAGGAGTAGTTTGTTGGTTGGTGAACCCAATACCACCATTCTGATACTTCTGTAACCAACCTCCATTTCTCATGAGCTTCTCCTGTACAGGACCAAAGAACACTGAGTGGTCATCAGGTCCTCTGAGTATCTTTTCCTTACCAAGAATGTCCTTTACATGTACAGGAGCATAGTTATCCAAACCCCGGTATACAGATGGTCCTACTGTAGGGAAGAACATAGAGTCATATTCAGGAGCATTCAACCCCTGATATTGTTCAGCAGGTGTCATAGCTACCTTGCTTCTATCCTGATATTTATTTAACCAACCTGCCATTACTTATAACTTATTAATAGTTTTGTATGATTGAACACCTTCTGAAGTTTCGCAGCCATATCTTCAAGAGCTTCCCACCCATTGTTATCACCATATTGAGCAAGACCTTTAGCAAATGCATAACCTTGTTCAAGAAAATTAAGCAGAGCTGTTTCATTATATGTAGGTATTTCATCAAGTGTAATATATTCAAATCTCTTAGGTACCTGACATCCTAATAAGAACTCAGGTATCTCATCCTTAAGGTGTACCAGTTCTTCATATAGATGATGCAGTGCTTTATGGGCAGCATGATTATCTGTCTGAAAATGATAGAAGTGGGCTGTATTATGAAAAGAGAATAACCTACCTACTATATATTCAGGGGTCAATGTATTAAAGTCCACAGGTCTTATAGTGTTTGCCCTGGGTATTTTAGTAACACTTGGTTCTATCTTTTTTAGTTGCTTTTCCATTATCTAAAGCTATTTTGTTGGTTTGTATGTATATATCTTAATGTCATGCTGTTATTACCCACTATGTTCTTCTGGAGATATACTCTTGAGCTATAGTGTCTTATCTTCTTCTGTTGCAGGGTACTCTTTCCGGCATCAAGATAAAGTGGATTAAGGGTGAACCTGAAACCACTATCATCTGTCCGCATCAACTGAGTAGTAGTTAATGTAAACTGCCCCCTGTCAAAGGTAAAATCTTTTATGTTACTGAACCGGTATTTATTCTCCACTTTGCTATATAGGACATCATACATTCCCAAATAGTCTATAGAAGGATAGTTAAGAGCAGCATATGGGTCATTCCATGGTTTCAGAGTAAGGTTCATCCATAAGGTACTCTGTTCATTGTTATATACTATTGCTCTGTCAAACCCATCTGAGTACTGTAAGAACTTATCTGTCTGGTTAGCCTTGTAGTTATAAGCCTCCATGATATATTCTATGGACTCTATTGTATTAACAGTCACTCCGGTAGCAAGTGGAGCTTCTATGGCAAATGGATAATCTACACCATAGTAGTTACAAAATAGACCAGTATTGTTATTATGTCTCCATAAAGCAGTATTCTTACTGGTAAGGAAGTGCTGCTTAGCCGGTATATTAAGTTCAGGGGTCCAGTCATGGAATGATATAAAGTGTTTGTTCTTACAGTCATATGATAATGTCCAGGAGCAGTTCTCAAAGAACTTAGGGTCACCAAACTCAACTTCAGCTACAGGAGGACAAGGTTTACCACCTACTACTATACCACAAGGAGTACAATCAGATATCCCTCTTGAAGGATCAGAAGTATGTCCTGTAGGCATAGTACCTGGAGGGCATGGACCGGCATACCACTTACCATTAGCATAGTTAGCATTGGTAGCCTTAAAGTCCCTCTTACAGAAGTAGACAACCTCATTAACAGCATCATAAATGGTCTGCACACCTACACCTACTACCGGATTATCATATAAAGGATAATCAGGATATTGTTCTAACAACTTAGATGGTAGATATTTAGATAACCACCATTTAAGACCATTGTTACCAATGTCATCCATCTGTCCTCCCCGGTAGTTGAATAGCTTACCTGCTCTTTGAGAAGCCCAGAAGAGCCCATAAGGAGTATTCACTACAGAGAACTTATTCTGACATGAGCCATATTGATAACTGTTATCTACATTGACAATACTCTGAATAGCCTGACTGAATAACTGACCAGTACCCACTGAGTATTCTGTATTGCTCTTACTAGCTATAGACTCTACTCCGGTAAACACCTGAGGAGACTGGTCATCCTGCAGGATAATAGCACCTGTCTTATGAATGTCCTTCATGACAGTTACCTTACTAGGAAAGTCCTTGTAGTTATTAGGTAAGAATATTCTCCAGTTATCTTTCTTAAGTTCTTCCTCCTGTGGCAGTGAATAGACTATCCTGCGAGGATAATATGCAAAACATGTATATGCCAGTACAGGAGAGTAATCCCTTCTCAGACATTGCCCCCATGATATATACTGATTAAAGAACCGGGAAGCAGATAAGCTAAAGTCATACTTATACAGGATATCACTCTTAATGACATCACTCCTGAACATATAACTTAATACATTGCTGGTACCAAAAGCATAAGGGTCAAAGAACCTCTTGGCTATCTCATCTTCCCAATCCCTGTAACCCACATTGATCTCACTCTCTACATAGAAGTCTCTTACCCCATTACAGAATAAGTAGAACACACCAGCACTAACATAGAAGGAAAGACCTACACTAAGACCTGGTAAAGAAAACCCTGTATTGACATCATACTCATCCAAATGTTGTGACCTACTGGCAGCAGCTAAGAGTGAATAGTGTACATTGGTATTATCTACCCAGAACCTAGGATAAGGTACATTCTGATAAGTGGTATAGTTATATTCGTAATCAGTAGGTTGACCAAGTAACCAGTCATTGAAGAACATAAATGGGTTCTTCTCTGTATACCGGTTAATGTAAGTGTCACCACCAAACAGTACTGATGAGCCATAGCTTGCTCCTGTAGTAGGTGTAATGTGCTGCATACAACCTATAGGAACCTGCTTAGCATCATCTATCTGACCATACTGAGCATTCTGTGTTACCTTATAACCACCATACCATGAAGCAATAGGTGAATACCATGGACCAAATCCATTAGCACCTCCTCCACTTGCAACAGTACGAGAATCACCTAAGGTAAACCTACTACGATCAACAAGGCTACCTGGAAGAGAAGGTAATGTACCTGCTCCTCCGGTAGAAGGGTTAGTAAGGGCTAGTATCACATAGTTATTCCTATAGAGGTTATTAACATCATAGCCCAAAAAGGACTGCATGTAACCTCTTATATAGTCATAATCATTAATGTTATATTCACTCTTGGTAACATAAGCATGACCATTATAGAAACCATGTGAGTCATACTGGAGAGCATACTGATGAGCAGGTACTAATCCCTTAATGACATTAGCCAGTTGCTGAGATATAATGTCCACCTGTATAGGAAGTAATATAACAGCAATAGTAACATTGTATGCTATTCTAGCTATCTCTAATGCTGCCGATATAGTACCATAAGGACCATCCGGTATAGGTTCAAGACCTAGTGAGTTAGCAATAGGAAGGTCATTAGTACCAGCTAATGTAACAGCATTACCACCAAGTGCTGCAGCTACTGTACCTAACCCTGCAATAATACCCAATATGTTAGTAAAGGTGCTAGCTGAGTTACTAAGCATCTTGAACTTAGGATGCTTATATGGCACATTGAAGTTTCCTGTAGTAGTACCAAATAATGCTGAGTATAAGGCAAGTTGACCTGTACCAAGATAAGGTTGTTGGAAACTGGTATCCGGTGAATGGAAACTAACAATATCACTCCTTACCCCTGTAAGAGGAGCATTGTGCACATTGTTGCTATTCATAGGATTACGAGGTCCTACAGTAGCTATTGACTGATCACTGGTAAGGTAATAGTCAGCAGTAAGGTCATCATATGGGTAGTTCTGGTAAAGTCCGGTAACCCCTGACTGAGTGGTATAAGACCTCATGTGGTTGATCATACCCTTAGCAAGAACACTCTTATGTCCTTCCCTTACTGCCCTAAGTATCTCAAAACCCTGTATATCAGGAATAATATTACCATTGTTATCTACAGGCGGTTTGATGTTGGTAAAGTATACTCCCATTACCCTTATGGTATTGGAAGATGTAAAGTGAGTTAGTTCATCATTAAATGTCTGGTCAGGGAACTTGTGGTGCATTATTGGTTTACCACATAGGTCATACTGGGGTTGACCAGGTAAATTGCTATTCCATACTGTAGGTTGGTTATCAGGGTATATCTCAGTAGATGAATAACCTGCAAACTTACCATTGTATAATGTAGTACCACTATCTCCTGTAGCAGGCCCATTTATGTTAATAATAGGCGCAATACCTGCTGGTAATCCCGGAATAGGATAGGAAGCACTCTTATCTCCTGTAGTATACACCCAACGGATAAAGTAAGCATATACCTCATCCCTCATGTACCCCACATTCATACCAAACTCATCACCACCTTTATGATAGTAATTATCCGGATATTCTACACAAGCCCAGTTAGCTTCTATCTGGTTAGCTAAAGGCTGATAGTTAAAGTCAGGCCTTTCTCTTGGTCCTATCCTTAACAAATAACTTGATACAGCATATATAGAATCACTACTCTCTACTGCAGGAGTGTTCAATGGTAAAGTAGCTATATCAATAGAAGCCAGTGTCTGGTCAATGTTGTCTATATAGATAACTGTCTGACTTGTAGAGTATATACCTAACCTCTTAGCCTGTACCTGTGAGTTGATCATAGATACAAGAACAACTTCCATCTCAGTAAAGTTAGTGGTCTCAGCTCCTGTAATGGTCAACTTAACTGCACCTGCAAGGTCAGTATGAGCAAATATAGATTGTATGTTAGATAAAGCTATATAATCGGTACAACGTATCTCATTAATAGCATATGCAACAGCTACCTGGTAAGAACCATTGAGTAACTGACCACTACCCTGACTCTTAGCTAACTGTAAACAAGGTACTGAGAAGTGAGGAGCTATTCTTAACTTATCACAGTCAAGCACATTGGTATCTACACAGGTAATACATCCGGAGATATTTATACATGCTTGTACCCATGGAACCTTAGCTGTATTGATGAATCTATCAGGGTTCCTTCCACCATCAGACCAATACACATCAAAGCCACAATCAAACCCTCTCCTGGAGGCACCTGTTATTAGGTTCTGTCTATTGAAGTTAAGACAAGGTTGGTTATGGGTAATCGTTGTATAGTTACAGGTACTCTCAGTAAACAGACCTATCTCCGAATGAGTATCATCTGTAAAGAATAGCATCCACTGACTTTCTGCTAGTGGGATAGCACCTATAAGAGTATATGGAATAGCTACACAGAACTGAGTAGCAGGTTCAGTAGATATACCACCTACAACACCATCAGGTAAGTTATTAGCAGCATTCCGGGCATAAGTATATGAACCCTCTTTTATGAAGGTGTCCAGCAGGTCCTTTATCATACCTCCGGTAAAGGAGTTCTGTACACTAGGCCTACTTGGTATATTGCTTCCTTGTTGTTGTTCAGCCATGTTATTCTGCATATCTACCGTTAGCAACCTGGTCTAACCATGAAAGATTAAAGCCACCAAAGTATCTACTGAATGGTGCCATATATCTTTGCATTGCCTTATTCCTACTTATCTTGAAACTATTTCTCATCTGTTGGAAGTCAGGAGTGTAAGCTACTGTCATTGCTTCCATTTTAGCTATCTTCAACTTATTCTGGACAAGTTGTAACCTTCTCTCTATATCAGGTTCACCGTTTATATATAAGTTCTCTAATATCCTTTCTTTGATAGCCCACTCATAGTATTCATTGATAAGTGGATGGTCCAATACTAACAGTTCACCATCCTCATTCTCCAGTACTCCTTCGTAGTTAAAGTACACCTTGCCACACTGGATACTTGTATGCAGGAAACCATCTTTTATCTGAGCCTGGTGAGGAGCATCTTTGAACTTACTGTCTGTAAGGAATGCAGAAGCCTTCCTGGATGGGACAATAGTAAGCATTTCAAAGTCCCTGTACCTTCTGATAGTATTAGAGGTCTGTTGAATGACCTGCACACCAATAGTGTTATCACATAAACTATATACACAATTCTGGTGCCATGGGTCAGGGTTAGGTTGACCACAGGTATGTACAGGAGTAGTGCATCCACAAGTTGTTGGTTGGTTGCAGGTATATTCTCCGGTAGATGGATCATTGTAACAGAAACTGCCGGTGCTCAGCTCTAATATCCCTGAAGGGTTAGGTATGCTATTAGCACATAACTTTATTGTTGTACCCCTAACTATTGTAAGAGGTACCTGAGTACCATCACATGCTGTAAACTTTATCTGTATATCTCCATCTGAAGGGTTAGTAACTGTCCAGCAAGGACATGTAGTATAGTTAGGAGCAGGTAATGGATAAGGAGTATCTATCTTAGTAAGAGGTGCAAATAAGTTAGGTTGCACTATCTCATAATCATGACAGAGCAAGGCAAAGTTAAGAAAGTAGAAGTCAGCAGGTAGTTTAGACCTACTATGCTCTACATCCAGGATAGTCTCCTTTGTCTGATGTATCTGTAAGCCAAGTTCATAGTTACACTTCTGAGCTATCTTAATAAGCTCCTGCATCTCTATCTGACTTTCGCCAGAATAGACCCTCATATCTATCCTTATGGAATCTATGAGCTCATCAAGAGAACGATATTTTAATGGAAAATTAGTTGACATTAGCGAAGATTATTACGGTTATCATGCATATCATCCTCAGGTACTTTCAACTCAAAGCCGAGGTCCTTTAACATATTAGCTTCTACTTCACTAAGTATATAGTCCGGAAGATTGAGTGATTGTTCCTGTCTTGGCTTGCACTTATCATCATAGTTGCATTTGAATACTGATATATCATCCTCAAATAAACCCTCTATTCTACATGCAGGCCAGTCTACATTAGCAAAGTATAACCGGTCATTAAGATACCAGCAGTACTTTGTCTTGTTGTACTTAAAGGTATTCTGCCTGGACATGTAGTTATACAGGTCAACATTCCTTATTATCTGACAAGCAGTACCCCCATCTATTGAAGTTATACTATTGACCATTGGTCCCATAGCTCCTTCAGTGAACATTGGCATAGGTAATTTCGTCTTCCGGAAAGTAGAATAAGACTTCAAGCCGGTACAACCAGCTTCTATCTTATCACACTCAACAAGCTCTACATAGTCAAGAGTCTCAAATACAGAAGAGAACTTTACCAGTTTCCCTTTCTCATCTAACCTCTTTACTGTAAGAGCTGCATGTTTCTTAAATAGAGAATAGATGAACTTATCAGTGAGAAAGCTATCCTGCCTCTCAGCCTTCATAAGCCCTCTTATCCTTGAAGTGACACTTCCTATTGTAGTAGAACTCATTGTTATATATTAATCAAATGCGAACTCATTATAATTATCCACAATATCTTTCTTACTCTTCATAGCAAAGTCCTTAGCCTTTGCATTCCTAAGTACTGAAGATACTGTTCTCCTTCCTGTACCTATATGTATGAACTTCTTCCACTCAGTCCTGTAGGCATTGCCTACTTGTTTATTGAACTCTGAGCATGGGGTAAAACCCCAGTACTTTGAGTTAGTGAATCTCTTCTTAACAGGGTCAGTAACATAATAGACCATACCACCAAAACCATCAGAGTGATGAGGATGAGGTAATCTTACATGCTCACCTTTCTCATTAACTTCACTGAATTTTATAGGAGGTTTCCTGATACCATAAGTTCCCAGGAACATGAATCCCAGATATACCGGAAGCTCTACCCCTTCTCTTGTAGTAGTAACCTGTTTCCTTATTACCCCATTGAAGTCTTTTATGAACTTCTTTATCTCAGCAATGGTATATATTCTTAGCTCCGGGTATTTCTCATAAAGCTCTTTAAAAAACTCAGCAGCCAATACACTATGCCTATCTTTAGTGACAAATACCTTTTGGGCCATAAAAATATATTACATTGGTTCTACTTTAAAGATACGGATAAACAATGAACATGCAAAGAGTTATGATGAATAAACATAAAATGTGCAACCAATAAACAACCCTCCACAGGGGAGGGTCATTTAGCTCATATGGGGAACCAATCCAATGAGAGTATCTTAGAAAGTAGGTAAGTAGAACGGTATAGTACTACCTATCTGAACAGTATCAGAACCTGTGGTCTTCATGTTGAACTCAGTAGATAGATCTATAGGACTAATGGTCTTGGTCAAGTGCACTATAGCAGTTCTCAATCCAAGTACAGTAGCATCTATAGTACCTGTTCCCAGTAGACTACTGTCTGCAGGATCATATATAGAGAATGTAATGTAATCATAAGGAGCAGCTCCACCATTGAACTTATCTCCATAAGCCCAACTCATATGTAAGTCACCGCCTATAGTGTTTCCTGAAGTGTCTAGATCAGTAACTATAAACTGGTCAAGGGTAAATGAAGGCAATGTACAAGGATCACCATTCCAGGTAGTTCCTGAAGTATTACCTACCCAGTATAGATTGAAGTACTGGGGAGTATTAACCGGATCAAATTGTTGTAATCCTCCACCATTATTAAATACCGGAGTAAGATAATCAACAGTATAACTATCTATTATCACACCAGGTATAACAGAGTTAAAGAAAACTATAGAAGTACTCCCTGCAGGATATGTTCCTGTAGCCACATAAACTCCAGGTGTCATACCCACATGATAATAAACAGTTACCTGTCCTAATATATCATATGGATTAGGATAATCTGAAGTAGCTATTCCCGTAGCAGTAGTACCTGATACAGTTACTGATACAGTCAATGGTTGATAAGCATTGCCACCAAATGGTACAGGGGTAGACTGATGATCAACACAAAAAGAGGTTACATAACCTTCATAACAAGCTGGTACTGGTAAAGTTGCTGTATATGTTGTGCCTGATGTATAATAAGTACTATAATAAGGTGCACCCTTTTCACGGTAGTTAAGCACATATCCAAACCCTGGAGCTGGTACAGGGGCTGTCCATGTAACATCAAGTTCTGTACCACCACTTACAAGTACTCCATTAACATTAAGAGGAACTGCACACTTATTCCCTACTGGTCCTGTAGTGGTAGGATATGTAAATAGTGTATTGAACTGGTCAGCAGTCACATTGATACCTATCACATAATCAGTAGCTGCACTAAGTCCTGAAAAAGTACCTGTTATAGTAGGAGCTAATCCGGGATGTAAGGTATATAGTATATTACCTGGGTCAGTAGCTAAAGCTATTGTAGTAGTATAAGAAGTAATATAACTGGTAGGATGAATAAAAGAATATGATATACTATTATCAGTAATACTAAAAAGAGGAAGAGGGTCTGTAATATTAATAGCCTGGGTAACTAATGATGGTGGATTATCATTGTTATTAACATTGATGACCTGGAAGTCATATATACTGTTAGTAGCTAATCCTGCTACAGATGTAGTAGTACCGGAAGTATCATAACTGGTCCATGGAGTAGTACCTGCTAACCGATACTTTACCTTATATCCTACTGTACCTGTAGTGTTATCTACAGTCCAGGAAAAATGTGCTGTTGTGGTTATTGACATATTATAAATATTAAGGTATTGTAAAGGTTATAACCCTGATGACAGGTGTAGAAGTTCCTGGCACAGAACCACAGTTACCAACTAAGTGACAGAAACCGGCAATAAGGGCAGGATCATTACCAATAGCAGTTAACAGAGCCTCTATCACTGACTTGTTAGTAATGCACATCTTATTGATAATAGTGGTAAGTGTATCACTATCTGTTATTCCATAAGCATTACATGTTATAGGTCTTCCTTCTGAAAAGTTATATGTTACACAATTAGTTGATATAGTATCCTCACAAGACACACAAGGTATGGTTGTTGTTGTCCTACCATATGGTATAAAGTTAGAACTGATAGGTGTACATATACCACTAGGGTATGTACTGTTAACAGTGTAAGTATATCCTGTAGGGCAGCAGTTACATGGTGCCGGTAAAGTCATTGTAGAGTAATCCGGAGGGCAGTTGCAAGGTTGCCCACAGTTACAGCTATCACATATAGAAGTTGCACAATTACACATGTTATGCTGGTGTTTTTGTTAATGTTGATGGGCAAATGCTCACATTCTCTCCTGCTGATACAGTTGTTCTTATATTATAATAAGTATTAGGCGTAAGTCCTGTAAAGACATCTGTAGTAAGTACTATAGGGTTTACATAACTCTTAGTAGCTAATACTGTGCTACCGGAAGCATCTAATAAGTCTACTACATAGCTTACATTAGTAATTATTGTAGGAGTAAATGAGAACTGTATAGAAGTTGATGATGTTGGGGTTACTGTCACATTAGGACAAGTAACAGTGTTATTCAGGACAATACTAGGTATACTACCACTACATCCTAAAGCTGGTGTAGTGCTGGTAACAGAGTAAGACATTATAACTGAATAAGATGTATTCTGGTATAATGCACTTGCACTAATATCACATGAAACTACTCCGGTAGTCACTGCGGTATTAAGGTTGAATCCATGAGTATAGGTATTACCTGCTGTATCCTTTATAGTAAAGCTGGCTGTTGTCCCTGAAGTAGAGAAGTTAGCCGGTATAGAGCTACCATAGAAGTAGAAGTTAATGGTCCTGGTAGCCATGTCATATACACCCTGATAGTTGATATGAATATCAGCACAGGTGACATTGGACTGACTAAGAGCCTGGGTAACCCCTGCTCTCATATCACAATAAGCTAACCAGATATTGTTAACTGCATTGGCTATAGTAGAAGGAGTAGTTACCCAACCTGTAAGACCAGACATCACACTATTCTGACTATATGCCGGAGAAGTATTAAGAGCACTACATTCAGCCAGTATAGAAGCAGCAAGTGCTGATGGTGTACCTAAGACAGTATTGTAGTTACAGCTATTGGTAACCAGTAAAGCAGTTATTGTATCAAGAGGGGCACTTATATTACTATTAAGGCACTGTCCACTGATACTTGGTAATGTTATACCGGATAACTGTAAAGCAGCTACATCAGCTTCTAAAGTGGTAATACGAACATTATAAGCATTGAGTATAGCAGTAGTTTGGTTATACTCATCAATAAGGGTACTAACATTAGCACCTATTAAAGAGATATATCCTGTAGTAGGTGAGTCATTGGGAACTCCATTAACTGACCCTACCGGATAAAGCTGAGTAACCAGGTCACCATTCTGGTTGAGGAACCTTAGATTCTTAGCTACCTGTAAAGGAAAATATGGTGTATATGTAGGTTGTGACATATTATGCTAAATTGAATGTTGTACCGCCCATGAATATACTCTCTGTAATATTGGTCTTTGTAGTATCCACAAAACTGTAGTTAAAGTATAAAATACCACTTGGGTAATCTATTGTTAGAAAACCTCTTGTAACTTGTATTAAGTAAGGACCGGATGTTATATATCCAGAACTTGCTACTGTTGCAACTATCTTACTCTGACTTGCAGTAAAGCCTGAAGGAAAGTTTATAACGGGAATAGATGCAAGTGCAATAGGTGCAATAGTACCTTGAGCAATAGATGGATTGATAGCAAATATAAAGCTACCTCTTATTAAAAGATCACCATCGGATGTCCATTTATACTGCGGTCTATTCTCATTTCCAGTACCACCACCTGCATTAAAAGGAGTACCCATACCTGATATTGACCAGGCATACTGACCAGGTAAACCGCCAGATGCAGGAATACTGGCAGAGAAATCAACCCACTCTCCTGTATAACCACTTACGTTTCCCGGAGGAAATGTACCGGTACAGCAGTCTACTTTAGGACTTGAGTTAGTACAACAAGCTGCTGCTGCAGTAGCTGTATCAGATATAGCAGTTACAACCTGGGTAAGAGTAGGTACTCCACAGGTACCAGGTACCGCAGGGCCTCCCCAGGTAACACAGTTAGAGGAAATTACTTCCCCACATGTCTTGGATAATGTATTTGAAGCTATCGGTTCCATCTACTTTAAAGATACAACTTTATGTGTTAATAAACAAGATTTATAATAAAGAATCACCTGAACCTCTATATACCGGGCAATGTTGTACAGGACTCAGTATAGGAGATAAAATACAGTCTCCGGGAGTAGCCAGTACAGGTGCACTATCAAGTACAACCTGAGTACTCCTGGATAGGATACATAAGCTATTCTCACAGTCATATGTTAATTGCCAGTCAGCCACCTCTTTCTTCCATATAGCTATATATGCAGGTACCGGGGTATAACCAACAGTTACCCCCCACTTACCTTCCATATACTTAGCAAAGTATAGGTTGACATAATCAAGGTTGATGTCCTGTATGTGGCTCTTGAGGTTTGCTGACATTTTTGGCTTGTTCTACTAATTTTAATGATTGTTCGTAGCTATTTATACACTGGGTACAACACACTCTACCATTACTGGCATACTTCTGTTGGCAACCACAGCTTAAATACGCTTTACAATTTGGGCACTGCATATTGGTTCTTTTAATAGTTACATCCCGGCTTACATGTACTCATCTTATCCATAAGCTCAATAGCATACCTGTACTGGTTAATAGCATCATCAAACCTATGTGCATCTTCACATGTCACTTTAGCACTTATAAGATAATTATGTATAATATCTAACTGGCTCAACTGATATTGCAACTCTGCAGATGGAAGGCAACATGGCAGATTCAACTCACATAACATTCCATAATACCGGTTAAGAGCAGCTACTATTCTAAAATGTTTATATTCAACAAATACCTTATCATTAGGAGATACAGAATAACGAACATCCCATATACCATCAGCTAATGCTGGGCAACTATCAGCACAACTGGTAGAACTCATTATACCCATTGTACAAGCATTAAGAGCTAACCTGAATCCTGGAGTAACAGTTAATGATGCTGGTTGGATATATCCCGGAGGAGTTATCTGTAGGTTAGGACAACTTACCGCTATAGAAGTATCATATATAGAAATATCATTAACCATGAAGATACCTTCATTGCTAAGTTGCGGAATATCAAGAGAAAGTATATGCTTTGCCATAATAGAAGTTGCCTCACCTTAAAGATACAATAGATATTGAATATTACAAAATAAAAAAGAGGGGTAAGAATACCCCTCCATTCTATTTATATGTTTAAACCTTAAATTGTATGTAACTGTACGAAGTTACCTGCTGCAGTCAAACAACCATTAAAGAGGGTGGTAAAAGCAGTACAGTCAGTACCTGCAGGAACATCCAAGATAAGTGCATACTTATCAGCACTGTGAACAGCACTTGGGTTCTGTGTACGAGGAACATTATGTATGATAACATACTGGTCATAGTAACCGGCCCTGTTAACATTAGGTACAGCAACATCATCTTCTATCTCACGCATCCTGTAAGAATCTACATAAATGCTATCAGCAAAAGGATCTGTACGATACCTGTTAGAAGTTATCAAGCTACGAACAATACCTTCACCAAGACCTACAGCCTGTTTAGGAGCCTGTAATTGAGTGAACATGTCAGGTACTGAAGTGTTGATAAGTGTATTCCAATTACATGGATCACCATTCTGGAACACCAATGAAGCCTCTATCCACAAAGGTTCAACTTCATAGTGATCAGTAGGAGTGAAAGTACATGACTGGAATTTGGTCTCAGCATATGCAACATTCAACTGTAATGAAGCTACTACTGAAGTAGGAGTTGCAGTGTTACATACATAAGTACCGGTACCTACTCCGATAGATGTGTCATAAGCAGAGAATACCTCTGTTTTACCAGATGTGTTAGGAGCACTCTGCACATAAACATGTGGCTGGTAGAAGTTGCTCAGGTAAGGATTCTGAGTAATACGATCTTTCCACTGGAGCATTACACAAGCTGCATCTGCTGTAGTTGATGTACAACCGGAAGAACAATCAGTACCACAGCAACCACCAAAAGCATCCAGGTTGTTGTACATCTGTTTGTTCAGGAACCATAATGTTGGAGAACCAAGAGCCTGAACTTTCAAGCTGTAGTTAGTTCCACAATAGAACAGAGGACCCGTACCACCTGATGTCTGATCCCAACCAATAGAAACTATCTGGTTCTGAGCAGTAATTGCACTACGTTGAATGAACTGAGTCACATACTTAGTGTTGATCTGCTTAGAGCTCTGAGTCTCTTTCAGACCACCAATAGATGGATTCAGTTTATCAATAGTGTGCCATGAGCCCATGCTCAACTGGATAGGAGCACTGGTAGCTGCAGAGATAGCACCACCTGTTACACCATAGGAATTGAGGAACAGACCTATCTGACCTGCAGTCAGGTTATCAGTTGTTCCTGAAGTTGTGAAGCTAAGATAGCCTCCAATAGCCTTACCAAGATAATGTTGGTGGAACGCTTTGTCAAAATACATAATGTTTAATTTTTAGGACAGAGAAGCATTATTGCTTCCATATGGAAGATACATAAAAAAATCAAATAAACAAAAAAATCTTTAGTGGACAACTAATATATATCCGATAACTCCTATGAGAAAGAAATCTACTGTAGCAAGCAGACCTTTATGGACCTTCAACTTCCTTATCTCTTTCTTTTGTTGCTTTATTACTTTCTCCTGTAGTAGGACAATATCTTCAAGTTCTTTTACTGAGGAGTCCTTAATAGTAACCTCTTCCTTATAAGAAGATATCATATAATGTTCTAATGCAAGTGCTTCCTGGAAACTATCCACAGCTACCAATAAGCTATCATTTATCTCTTTCTCTTCTAAGTAAGATAAGTGGGAATTGTTTATTAACTGCATCTGCCTTTGGGTAATGGCAATAACAGTATCTTTATTGAGCACTATCAACCTGGGATAGCCAACCTGAGAGAAAGCTAAGTTGCTCAGTAACACCAAGACTATTAATATGGTTCCTTTCATTAGTATACTTTTTATTGATAATATCTATTGTAGCAGGTAAGCCGTCTAACTTAGACTCTATACCTGATAATCTTATAGAGTCAGCAGTTATTTTCTTCTCCAGTAGTAGGTAGGTAGCCTCCCTTTTCTTCTCCCGGACATTAAAGGAGTCTATAGACTGTTTGATAGCAGGGTAGTTATTAACTGGTTCACCATAGAACAGTTTAAAAACTAATATGAGTAATATTGCAACTATTATTAATAATAGCCATTTTACCAACTTGATATGCTGTGTTATTGGTTCCATATATTGTTATGCAGCAGGAGTAACTCTTTTCTCCAGGACTTGTATCCTAACATCATGGTTCTCTACTTTTTCCATGAACTTATCCTGTTTTACCTCTATATCTTTTATCTTTTCACTGTGAACCGCTATCTGAGTAACAAGTGGTTTAAGATCACCATCAATATTATCTAACCGCTTTATCATTTCCTTATGCAGTATACCTATTATTACACCAAATAGGCCTATTATGGCAATTACTACTGTAGCCATCCATCCAATGATCTGAATAATAGAGTCTTGACTGAGGGTTATGTCCATTAATGTCATTATATATTAGTTGAGGTTTAATAAATAATCATCCATATTAATATCATCTTCCGGAAGGGTAAAAGGTTCTATATGTAGCTCTATTATGGGGGCTGGCATATCCAGTTCCTTACTCAACTCAACTAACTCATCAATGTCAATATGCTTCTCACGGTAGAGCCTATCTAATATATCCTTCTTTTTGTCATCCATGTGGCATAAATATCTACCTTAAAGATAAGATAAAAAGCTCTATTAAACAAGTATTATTAAATGTTAATCTACAACAACTAAACCAAATTGTGTAAGATAAGTCACTACAAATTGAAAAGGGGTGACATTATCATTAGGCCAGTTAATGTATGTATCCCCACCCATAATAATAGTAGACTCATATAGACTTGCTGAGTTATGGTTAACGAAGTTCCCATCAGGGTCTAAAGCATCGGTAAGGGTACCTAGTCTATATTTGAATGTAGCAAAGGAGTGGAGATTATCAAACTCACTAGAGACAAATAATGCTTCTGCCATTCGTGGTTCATCAAATCTGATTTTAAGTGGTGCTATATGCACATATGGATCAAGACCATCTTCTATATGTATTGTCATAGTATATAAATTTTATGGATAAACTTCACTGCCTACTGTATAAAAACTTGCACTACCTATATTTCCGGGAGAATTTGTGTTATTATATTCTGTCAATATCCAACTTGCACTTCTTGTTACTGTCGATACTGTTATATAATCAGATGTTCCATTTTCATAAAGTGTGCTATTTAATAAAGCTCCTATGTAAAAGTGAGTTGATGTTGAGTTTGTTTTTGTGGGGAATGTACCACTTATACTCATTGTTCTGGATGTCCCATCAAAATACATTAAAGGTCTATTGTTTGCAGTACCTTGTGTGCCATCAAATGTGGCATAATAATGATGCCAATTTGCGTCATCCACATACCCGTTTCCAGTTGATACAGATGCCTGTGCAGGTCTAACAGTAAAGTTCATAACACTACCACCATACACATAATTATTAACTGTAGCTGCATTTTTACCCGCCATTACAAGATAACTGGTAGATACACGTTTAC
>Ga0209777_10000961_pt1 | contig 44197 bp, 35 predicted proteins | sample FrelakmetHBP12HB_FD_187147 | JGI IMG/M metagenome (GOLD analysis project Ga0209777, IMG submission 187147) | Freshwater lake sediment microbial communities from the University of Notre Dame, USA, for methane emissions studies -HBP12 HB (SPAdes)... | ecosystem: Environmental > Aquatic >...
CACCCGGCCGGGTGCGCGCACGACCTTCGTGGCGACGCCGAAGCAGGCCCAGCCGGGTGCTCGCATGGGCTTCCTGGCAGCGGCCAGGGCCGCCGCCCGAACGCCTACCTATCTCGACGATATCCGCAACATCCGGTCGCTCATCTTCAGGTCCAACGCGGTCTGGCCGGTGCTGCTCGTCTGTGCAATCGCGGGCTTCTACAGCGCCACGCGCATCGCCAGCAAAGACTACGCCGGGGATCCGGTCCTTCCTTTCGTCTTCCAGTTCCTCTTCTACCCGGTACCGCTCCTGCCGCCGATGCTGGCGGGCTTCCTGGCCCCCAGGTCGACGTGGCTGGCCGGCGCGATCGCTGCGTTCATCGCGACGGCGACACTCGTGGCGGTGCTCGGTGTGACGGCAGTGACCCTCACGGACGCTTCCAACTCGATCGCCGGAGCCACGCCCAGCCCGAGCGCCCACGCCAGCGTGGTCGCGACGGCGCCGGCCGCCTCGGCGACGGTCGCGGCATCCCCGCCCGCCGCGGGCGGCACGCCCGCCCCGAGTCCCACGCCTGCCCCGGCAAAATCGAGCTCGACCGGGACGACGGACATGTTCAGCCTGATGGTCGTGCTGCTCGGGCAGTCACTGGCCTTCGGTGCGCTGATGGGCGCTCTCTCCGGCTGGTACAAGCGCTTCCTGGCGCTCACGTCGGGGCCGCGCAACCGGCCTCCATCTCGACCCGCCAGCAAGTCGCCGCAGCGCCGTCCGGCAACGAAGCGGTAGCGGATCCCGCCGAGCGCGCCCGACATCTCCGCGGGCGGTCCGCGGCCTTTCGACGTCTCAACCGCCGCGGCGCATGCCGCTGTAGCCGAGTGTCCGCACGCCCTCCGGCCTTACCGGGCCGCCGGCCGCCTCCGCCACGGCGGGTAGCGGCCTGATGTCGCGCGCCACCACGTTCACGACACTCGACTCACGCTGCAGCATGCCATCCACGTAGAGCAGGGCGTGGCGCCGGACCACTCCCCGGAGCCGGGCCCACGCGTCCGGCCAGAGAGTGACGTTGACCATGCCGGTCTCGTCCTCCAGGGCCAGGAAGACCGTGCCCCGAGCGGTCATCGGGTGCTGGCGGGTCACGACGAGGCCGCCCAGTCTGACCGGCCCGGATCCCCGATCAGCCAGTGACGCGTTCGTCACCGCGCCGAGACGATCCAGGGCCGGGCGGAAGAGCGAGACCACTTGCCGGCGGGCGTCGAGCGATAGCACCGCGTAGGAGTCGCCCAGCCGTTCGCGTTCGGTCAGCGCGGGCAGTTCCGGGGCAGGCGTCGGCGGCAGCCGCAAGCCGGCCGGTCGTCCGGCCCCCTTCATGGTCGATCGAGCCGCCCGGCCATCGGTTCGACCTCTCGTCGCGCCCATGACCTCGCGCAGCTGCCAGAGAAGCTGGCGCCGCGGCCGGCCGAGAGAATCGAGCGCGCCGGCCCGGATCAGCCGTTCGATGACCTCCTCGGGCAGCTCCGTCCGGTCCACGACGTCCGCCAGAGAGCGGTAGGGGCCGCGTGCGAGCTCGGCGTCCAGTCGCCCGGCATGCTCGTCACCGATCCCCTTGACCAACGCCAGGCCGAGGCGGATGCCGTAGCCGGTCGCCGAGTCGGGAGTCCAGCGCGCCCGCGACTCGGCCGTGGGGACGACGCAGCCGGACGATCGCACCGCGGCCGGTCGTCGGGCGATGCCCGCCCCCTCGGGGAGCGGCTCGGCTTCGCGCCCCGGTCTCGCGTCGCGGCCCACCCACTCCGTCGTGGTCTTGTAGCTCGAGGCGTTGACGTCAACCGGCAGGACCGCGACGCCGTGACGCTTGGCGTCGTTGATCAGCACCTCCACCGGGTAGAAACCCATCGGCTGGGCGTTGATCAGCCCGACCGTGAACTGGGCCGGGTAGAAGAGCTTGAGAAATGCCGACTCGTATGCCGTTCGCGCGAAGGCGGCGGCGTGGCTCTTGGCGAAACCGAAGCTCGCGAAGGCAGCGACCTGGCGGAAGAGCTCCTCGGCCTGCTCGTCCGTGAGGCCGTTGGCGGATCGGCAGCCGTCGACGAAACGCTGGTGGAGCTTCTCCATCTCCTTGCTCGAGCGCCACGTCCCCATCGCCCGCCGGAACCCGTCCGACTCGGCCGGCGTGAAGCCCGCGACGGTTATGGCGATATTCATGACCTGTTCCTGGTACAGGATCACGCCGAGTGTCTCGCGCAGGACCGGCTCCAGGCTGGGGTGGAGATACGCGACCGGCTCGAGGCCCTGGCGGCGGCGCAGGTACGGATGGACCGCGTTGCCCTGGATCGGGCCGGGCCGGATGATCGCGACCTCCACCACCAGGTCGTCCAGGTTGGCCGGCTTCGACTTCGGCAGGGTCTGCATCTGGGCCCGGCTCTCCACCTGGAAGACGCCGACGGTGTCCGCGGCCTGGAGCATCCGGAAGACTTCGGGCACGTCCTCCGGCAGGCGGTCCAGGTCCACGCGGGCGGCGCAGTCCCCCTCGATGAGCTGGAGCGTTTCGTCTATCGCGGCGAGCATGCCGAGCCCGAGCAGGTCCAGCTTGATCAGCTTGAGCGTCTCGACGTCGCGCTTGTCGAACTGGACGACGACGCGGTCCTGCATGGTGGCCCGCTCCAGCGGCGCAATGTCTATCAGCGGCGCGGCGGTCACGAGCATCCCGCCGGAGTGGATGGAGAGATGGCGCGGGAAGCCGTCGATGCGGGCGCAGAACGCGAGCCAGCGCTCCCACTCGGGCATGCCGGCGGTGGAGCCGCGGCGCATCTCGGCAGGGATCTGGGGTTGCGGCCCGACCCGTGCCGCGCTCGAATGGGGCTCCGCGGCGCGCAGCCCGGCGGTCCTGCCCTCAAGTGCCCGGGCCGGTTCCTTGGCTGCCGTCCCTGCCGCCCGTTCCGAGGCGAGCCAGGCGATGCTCGCGGGGGAGTCGCCCGGCCCACCCTTGTCGTCCGATCCGACCGCCTGCCTCCGTGCCAGCCGCCGTTCCTGCTCTACGGCCGATCCCCCGCCGATGTCCGCGACCGAGGCGAGGCTGCTCGCGGCGGTCGGAGATCGCCCGGCCTCGGTTCCCGTCAGATACGCCTGGTAGTGGTGTAGGACGCGAACGTCGCCGGCCGACGACCCTGGGAGGCCCGGTCTTGAGCGTGGATCGACTGCGTCCGAGCTCGGCGGATCCGACTTGGACCCCGATTCGGGCTCGCATCTGCGGATACCACGCCCACCAGTGGTACATGAAGGAAGCGGTGCCCGAGACGGCTCGCCGCCCCCACTCGCGCCGCCACGCCCGATCCGGCCGCCGCGAGGGTGGTTGAGCTGACCCATACGATCCGTCAGGCCGCGCTGCTCGGCCGCGACCGCCGGTTCGGTGGCGCGCCGGGGCACCGCGCCCGCCCCGGCGCCCGCGTCGCCGGCCGCGCCCGCCACTCCCCCGGCGCCTGCCACCGTCTCCCGTTCGACCGTGTCGGCGAAGAACTGGCCGAAGCCGCCGTCGGCCTCGAGGTCGCGCCGGACCATGACCGAGTCGTAGGTTTCGAGCGCCTTGGCGACCCGATCGACGAGCGGCCGCGGGAACCCGAGCGCGTAACCGACCTCTCGCACGGCCGACCGGGCTCGATACGTGACCAGGTTGCAGACCATGCCGGTGTGTTCGGGGCCGTATCGACCGTAGACGTACTGGATGACCTCTTCCCGCCGTTCGGACGAGAAGTCGATGTCGATGTCGGGATAGCTCGTCCGGCCTTCGTTGATGAAGCGTTCGAAGAGCAGGTTGTGCCTGATCGGATCGACGCGGGTGATGCCGAGGACGTAGGCGACGATCGAGTTGGCGGCGCTGCCTCGGCCCTGGGCAGGGATGCCGCGCTCGTGGGCGAACCGCATGATGTCCCAGCAAATCAGGAAGAACTCGGCCAGGCCGGTCTTTTCGATGACGTCCAGCTCGTGGGCAAGTTGCCGCACGACGGGCGACGAGATGGGGTGATAACGGCGGCGGGCGCCTTCATGGCACAGCTCTTCCAGGTACGAAAAGGGAGTGTTGCCCTTCGGGACCGGGAAGCCGGGGAAGCGATAGCGTTCGAACCCAAGGTCAACAGAGCAGCTGGCGGCCAGCTCTCCGGCATTCCCGATTCCTTCAGCCCAGGCAGTCGCAGTTCGGGCGTCCGCGAGACCCGACGAGGCGCCGCCTACCGGCGGCAGTGCCGAGATTCCGCCCCCCGCCAGAGAGTGGCCGCCCGCCAGAGAGTGGCCGCCCGCCAGAGAGTGGCCGCCACCCGCCGCCGTCGCGCCCGGCGGCGCGCCACCGCCCGGTGGCGAAGCCATCAGTTCGGCTGCCGACTTCAGGTACGACTCGCCGTCCGGGCGCCGCAGGTCCCGTAACTCGCCGAGGGCGCGACCGTGGCGAATCCCCGTCAGGACGTCCTGCATCTCGCGGCCCTCGGGATAGGCGTAGTGGACGTCGTTCGTGACCACGACCGGCAGACACAGCTCCTCGGCCAGGCGGGCGGTCTCCGCCACCAGCCAGTCGTCGTCGGGGAGCAGGTGATGCTGCATCTCCATGAAGAACGAGGACGTGGCGGCCGAGTCGCGCCGGGCCCGCCGGCCCGCGAACAGCCGGGCGTAGTGCTCCGCCGCGGCCCGCGCACCTTCCCGATCCCCCACCCGGAGGCGCCGGGCGATCTCGCCTTCGCGGCACCCGGAGAGCGCCACCAGGCCGTCCGTGTTCTCGGCAAGAAGCGATTGCGTGAAGCGCGGCATCGACTTGGTGCCGGCGAGATTCGCCCGGCTCACGAGGCGGCAGAGGCTGCGATAGCCGGCAGCGTTCCGCGCCAGGAGTACAAGGTGCGGGCCGCGCTGCCCCTCCCCGATGCCGCGCAGATCCTCCTTCACCGGGTCGCGACTCCCCGGCAGCCGGGCGCGGGCCGGGCGGGGCCGGGCCGGCAGCCCCTCGCCACTCCCCCCCGCCAGAGAGTGGCCGCCACCGCCCCCCGCCAGAGAGTGGCCGCCACTCCCCGCCCCGCGGCTCGGGCGTCGCGTCCTGCGCCCCGGTATCACAACCCCCGCCGGGTCCGGCACGGCCGGATCCGCCAGCTCTATCTCGACCCCGATGATCGGCCGCAGCCCCGCTTCCTGCGCCGCGGTCGCGAAACGAACCACGCCGTAGAGGCCGTTGTGGTCCGTGACGGCCAGCCCGGAAAGCCCGAGCTCGACGGCACGCCCAACCAGCTCATCCGGCGCGGATGCACCGTCGAGGAATGAGAATTGCGTGTGGCAGTGGAGCTCCGCGTAGTTCGCCAATCGGGTCCTCGGCTTCGGTCAGTCGTAGAGGCGCTCGAGATGCCAGGTCCCGTCGACCCGGTCTAGATATAGGAGCGCCAGCCAGCTTCCGCCGGCGACCTTGAAGTAGTCGCGGGCGATCGGCTGGCTCCACCAGCTCTCCTCGACGCGCCATCGATTGCAGACCTCGATTCGCTCGCGCCGGCCGTTCCAGCGGAAGGCGACCGGCTCGCCGCTCGAGCCGAACTCGACGTCTATGGCGGGGTGCTCGCGCAACAACCGCGTCACGGCGCAGATCCCCGACGCGCCGAAGAGGCCCCTCGGCCGGATGCGGGCGGGCCGGATGCGGGCGGGCCGGATGCGGGCCGCGACGAAGCCCCGGCGCGTCCGGCTGGCGCGGTGTGAGCGGCGGAGCCAAGCTCGCGGCGCCACCTCCAACGCGCCTCGGCCAGGGTCGCTTCCGAATCGTCCAACTCCATCCAGCCGACCCGTTCCTCGCCGAAGCGGAGCCCGAGCCTGGCCAGCTGCCAGCCCAGCCGCCCCGTCCGACCTGTCTGCGGCGTGAAGAGTGATAGCTGCGTGCCCGCGGCCGGCGCCACATCGCCGAGCTCCAACTCCAGTCGCGCCACCGGCGCTCGGGGCGGAGACGTCTCCAGGCGGGCGATCAGCAGGCGCTCGATGGCCAGCCCCTCGGAGGTGGGCTCGGGCAGGGGCTGGTCTATCGTGATCGAAGCCGGCACATCGCCGACGGAGAACGAACGATCCAGCTCGAGGGTCAGCCGGGCCCGGGCCGTTGCCGCTCCGCGGGCCTCGAGCTGATCGCCGAAAGCCGCGGCCAGCCGGTGCAGGACGAACCGAAGCCCCTCGACATCCGACACGGGCGGGTCTATCGGCAGGGCCAGGGCCAGCCGCTCCGGGGCGTGGTACGGCCGGAACGGATCCGTCTCCTCGCCGCGAGCGCGAGCATGCAGCCACTCCCCCTGCGGGCCGAACCGGGCCACGACTGCCGAACGCGGCAACTCCGCGACCTGGCCGATGACGCGCAGCCCGAAACGGTCGAGCCGGGCGCGGACCTCCGGATCCCGGCTCAGCATTGCTGCGGGGAGGGGCGCCAGGAAGGCCGCATCGGCGCCGGGCTCGACGGCATGAAGCGCGACGTCGCCACTCGCGGAGCCACTCGCCGGCGGGGCCGCGGGGCGGGCCGCGCCACTTACCGCGCTACTCGCCGGCGCGGCCGCCTTCCCCGCCAGCGCGGCCGCCACCGCGGCCGCGAATCGCGTCCCGCCGATCCCCGCCAGCGGCGGCCCGGGCAGGATCCCCGCCAGCGCCTCCCCGACGCGACGGACGAGCAGCGGCTCCGGCCCCCACAGTCGCTCGAGGCCGTCCAGCTGCACCTCGACCCGCCCGAATCCCGGCCTCGTTGGATCGATCTCGGCCGCCACTCCAGGGCTGAAGCCGGCAAGCCGGTGAAGCGCCGCCTTCAGGGCCCCGGCGTCGGCCCCAGGGTCCGGATCCAGGAAGAGGGCCTCCGGGGCGAGCCTATGAGCCGCCCCGAGCGGCATCCCGGGCCGGACGCCCAATTCGAGCGCCGAGCGACTCGCGTCCAGGACCTGGCCGTCCGTCCACGGCCTGCCGCCCAGGACGATCGGCGCCGCCCCGAAGGGCTCGGAAGCCCTGCTGCGGGCCAATCTGATGAGAAGGTGGGGCCAGTGGAGATGGAGAAGTCGCATCGTGGGAAACCGGGATGATGGAGAGAGGGAGGGGCGGCGCAGGCCGAGCCGCCGGAGTCAAGGTGCTCGGCCCGTAGCCACCGGGCGGCGCCACTCCGGCAAGCGGCGCCACTCCGGATCTGCCGGCGATGGCCGGCCGGCCCGCCCCCGGCACGCTCTCTCGCAAGAGATCGGCCCTGGCCAAACAGGCGTCGCGCAGGCCGCCCTCCGCGTACAGGATCCGCAGCTCCGCGGCCCGGCCGGGCGGCCCGAACCTATCCCGCGCCACGCGGACCTCGGTCCGCTGGCCGACCACGTCCCGCCCCAACCGGATCCACGCCCTCCGGCTCAACTCCAACCTAAGCGCGGCGACCTGTGTGAGGGCGCCGGCCAGGGCGGAGGGAAGGCTCGGCGGCTCCAGGACGATCAGCTGGACGCCGGCTCGCCGGGCCATAGCCGCCAATCGACCAAACCGCTCCGCCAGGTTCGCGGCAGATATCCGGCTCCCATCCAGGGCCCGGGACTGCAGGTCCAGCAGCAGCAGGTCCACCGTTCGATCCTGGAGGAGCATCGCCGCCATCGCCAGCGCTTCCTCGAGCGAGCCCGGCGTCAGGACGACCAGCCAGTCCAGCTGGACGCCCCGGGCCACCGCCTCCACCGGGTCCAGGCTTCCGGCCAGGTCCAGGTATGCCGCGATCCCACCTGCGGCCTGGGCCTGGGCCACGGCCTGGAGCGCGAGGGTCGTCTTGCCGCTGGTCCCGTCGCCGTGAAGCGAGGTGGTCGCGTCGCGCGGCAACCCGCCCAGCCCAAGGATCGCGTCCAGGGCGCGGAAGCCGGTTGGTATAGCCCGATCCGACGGCGCCGGCAGAGCACCCGGCTTGCCCGGCAGTCCCTCGGGTTCGATGGCCGGACTCGGCCGTGGCGCTACCGCCAGCGCCCCCTCCACCTCGCCGCCCCAGCGCGGAGCTGCCCCGCCCCAGCGTTCCCGGAGGGACGCCAAAGCGGCCTGGACGTTCGGGGGAGGGGTCGTCATGGGATACAGATGATAGAACGGATGTTCTATTAGTCAAGGCCCCGTGGCCGGGGCAGAGCCCGACTGACGACCGAGCGAGTGGGTCGTCCGGCGGTGATTCTGGACCTACTCAAACGGGGGTAGCGCGGTTTACTCCGCCCTCATGGCCGTCTGGCTCTTCCGCGTCGGCCTGCGCCGCTACGAGAGCTCGGGTCACTGAGGCCCGAGCGACGCCATGAATCCCGAAGCCCCGGCACGTTGCCGGGGCTTCGGTGCTTCCGGGAAGCCTGGGGCTACGAGGTCGGGACGTGGATGACGTTGCCGGGGTCGTTGGCCTTGGTGATGTCGACGAGGAACTGGAAGTCCGACGATCCACCCGAGCCCGGGACCACGGCGGCGCCCGTGGCGGTGACCTTCCAGCGGACCGGGTAGCCGCTACCCTTGGCGATCCAGATGTCGGCCGCCTGCGAAGACTGCCCCTTCACGCCCCAATACGCGAAGAAGGCGCTCAGGATCTGGGGCGCGGCCGTGTAGTGGGTCACGAGGACGCCGTTGACGGCGTCGTCACCGACCGCCGTGTAGTAGGCCGCGACCGAGGCCGGGAAGTAGTGGGAGAGCAGGATCGCCGGCCCGTAGCTGTCGTAGGTCGTCGGGTTATTCGGATAGGGGCTCAGATCCCAGGCGCTGCCGTTCTTAGTCCAGTTCTTGCCCTGGACCTCGATGATCGTCGAGTCGACGTACGTGAACTGGACCGCGAAGCTCGGCTTGTTGACGACCGTTCCCGCGACTCCGCCGGTCCCGACGGACGACGCGTAGCTGCCGCCCTTCAGGGTGAACCTGAACTGGTAGCTGGTCAGGGTATTGAGCTGAGCCAGGGCGTTCGCGAGGACCGGGTCGGCCGTGCGCGCGGCCGCGCTCGGAGCGGCGGCGCTGGCGGCCGGCGTTTGCACCGCCGCTGGAACGGAGGCGGCGGCGCTGGCCGCCGGGGCGTTCGTGGCCGGTGCCGGGGCCGCCGGGGTCGAAGCCGAGCTGCCGCAGGCGGCCAGGATGGCGGCCATCAGGACGGCCGCGGCGATCGCCCGTAACGCGGACGGCACTCTGGTTCTCACGACGGTGCGGGTCATTCCCATCCTCCAATGACATGCCGGGGACGCATTCGCTGGCCCGCAAGTCGCCGATGTCGACGGCGACGAATGAGCCGACACCACAATCGAGCAGCGTACGCCGCCCGCGCATCCGGGTAGGTCTCGTCCCACCCCGCAGAACTGAGGTCCGAGGGTTCGTGCAGCGGAGGCTGTGCTAGACTCCCTCCTCGCGTGGGGATGTAGCTCAGCTGGGAGAGCACCGCGTTCGCATCGCGGGGGTCAGGGGTTCGAGTCCCCTCATCTCCACCACCTTCCCCATCCCCAGCCGGTGCCTTCGCTCAAGGCGCTGAGCGGGCCCGATGGGTCGAGAGTGTCACTAGACGCGACTGTATTCGGATAGCGCCCGATTCTTGATCAGCCGCACGTAGGATCGCCGCGTCCGTGGCTCGGCGTCTCGGAAGTGGCGCCCCGCACCGACTCAGACCTGCGGGGAGCACATGTCCCACCCGATCGCGCCCCTGCCGCTCGGCGGCACTCGGCCGATGCCCAACCGGTCAAGCCGTGTAGCGCTCTCGCGCGCGGCCTGCCTTCTCGGGTCCGGCCTGCTCGTCGTGATGGTCGGCTGCTCCGCCGGAGCCGGGTCCACTCCGTCGCAAGCCGGGACCCAGGTCCCGACGGCGGCGCCGACCGCCGCGAGCGCGGCTCCCGGCGTCCCTACACCACCGACGCCAACGAGCACGCCGGCGGCTACAACCGCGCCCGCCCCGACTCCCACGTCCGGGCCGGCCGGGTTCAGCCCGACGGGGTCGATGTCCGTCGCCCGCGGCTGGCACACGGCCACTCGGCTGTCCGACGGCCGCGTCCTCATCGCCGGCGGCCGAAACGACGCCGGACCGATGGCCACCGCGGAGCTGTACGACCCGGCGACCGGCAAGTTCAGCGCGACCGGCTCGCTGGTGACCGGACGCGACGTTCACACCGCCACCCTGCTGGCCGACGGCCGGGTCCTGATCGTGGGAGGCATCGGCGCGGGGAGCCTGCCGGCGGCGTACCTGGCGGCAGCGGAGTTGTACGACCCCGAGACCAGAAAGTTCACGGTAACTGGGCCAATGGGTCATCACCGAGCCGGCCACACCGCGACCCTGCTGACCGATGGCCGCGTCCTGATCGCAGGGGGGTATGACCAACTGGCGGAGCTGTACGACCCGGCGACCGGCAAGTTCACCGCGACCGGGTCCATGACGGTCGCCCGCCAGAACAACACGGCGACCCGACTGGCCGATGGCCGCGTCCTGATCACCGGAGGGGACGCGCTGTCGTTCCTCGCCTCGGCCGAGCTATACGACCCGGCGACCGGCAAGTTCACAGCGACAGGGCCGATGTCGGCGGCTCGAACCCGCGGGAGCGCGACCCTGCTGCCCGACGGCCGTGTCCTCATAGCGGGAGGCCAGGTCAGCTCGCACAAGAGCCTCGCGTCGGCGGAGTTGTTCGACCCAGCAACCGGCAAGTTCGCCCCGACGGGGTCAATGGCGGTGGCCCGCTATAGCTCGGGCGCAGTTCCCTTGCCAGATGGCCGCGTGCTGATCACCGGCGGCCTCGACGACGCGGCCCAGAGCCTCGCCTCAGCCGAGCTGTACGACCCCGCCACGGGGAAGTTCGGCCCGGCCGGGTCGATGCCCGTCGCCGTCTACGCTCACACCACCACGGTCCTTTCCGACGGCGGCGTCCTCATCGCGGGAGGCGTCAACGACTCGGGCGCGCTCGCCTCGGCGGAGTTGTATCGGCCTTGAAGGGGCGGGGCATCGAGTCCTGGAAGATCCGATCAGGTCGGGATCGGGACGACGTTGGTCGGCGGAGTCACCCTGTTCGACCCGTCGTTGATACGGGTGATGTCGAAGCTGTAACCGAAGCTCACGCCCTCGCCGCTGGATGTGGCCGTGAAGCCGTACGCGCCGCTGACCGGGTAGTTGCCGTCCTTGGCAACCCACAGATCGGCCTGGAAGCCGGCCGAGGCACCCACGCCGTATAGGCTGCCCAGCGACGCATCGCCCTTGTAGTGGACACAAGCGACGCCGTTCTTCGTCTCGTCCCCCTGGACCTTGAAGCCGGCCGCATCGGCGTCAAACCAGGTCTGGTAGTTCTTGCCAGGCAGCAGATCGGTCAGGGAAGTGTCGGTCGGATCCATGGCCGTCCACGAAACGCCGACGTCGTTCGATGCCCACGCCTGGTTGCCAACCAGGATGTACTCGACTCCGGATGTGTTCATCGACAATGAGGGCGTCGGGGAGTTGACCACGATGCCGCTGATCTGAACGGCGGCAGCGACCGCAGGGGTCGCCCGACCTCCAGCGGACGATCCGGCGATCGACTCGGTGAACTGGTAGCTGGTGAGCGAGTCGAGGTTGCTCGACAGGCCGGCGACGAGGGAGCTGCTGCCGCCGTTGTTGCCGCCGCCGCCGTTGCCTCCGCTACCGCCGGACGGGTTCTGCCCCTGGGATGAGCCGGCGCACGCGGCGACCGCAAGCCCGATAGCAAGGCCTACCGAGACGCGGCCCCAGGTTCTTCTTCCAGGCAATGCAATCACCTGCCCGGGCGCCGCCCGCGATCTAGGCGCCGGTCACGTTGGTCGGCGCGGTCACCTTGTTGCCGGGGTCGTCGACCTTGGTGATGTCGAAGACGATCTCGTACGGGATGCTGTTGTCGGCCGCCTTGGCCACGACCGCGACGCTGACCGGGTAGCCGCCGCTCCTGGCGACCCAGATGTCCGTCGTCCAGGTGGCGTTGTCGACGCCGGCGATCGATGCCAGCTCAGCCAGGGCCGACTTCCCGGCCTGGTAGTGATCGGTGTCGACCCCGTCCTTCGTTTCCATCCCGATGTTGGCAAAGCCGGCCGGGTTAGGGTTGACCTCCCCGTAGACGGCAATCGGCGAGAGCGAGTCGACAAGTCCCGTGGCGTCGGTCTTGGTGAAGGCGCCCGTGATGCCGGGGTCCTGGTAGTCGGACCCGTCGACCGAGATGATGTGCAGGGCGTCTGTGACCGTCACATCCGCCGCCTTTGCCGGCTTGAGGACGAAGGTCCCCTTGAGGTTGAACGGGCCGTTGCCGGAGTTCCCCGCGCCGGGGAGAGTCGCGAGCGTGTCGGACAGGTTGTCCCCCGCCACGGTCATGGTGAATTTGAAGCTGCTCATGTTCGCCATTGCGGCGGCGGCGCCGCCGAGGCCGGGGCCGGTATCGGTCGGCGTGCTGGCCGTGGTCGGCTGAGGCGTGGAGTTATCGATGCTTGGGGCGGCGGTGGCGGTGGCAGACGGCGTCGCCGAGCTGCCCGAGCACGCGGAGAGGGCAATCGCGATCACGGCGGAGACGATCAGCAGGCCACGGCCGTGCCGAGGAGCAACCTGGAACACGTCTACCTCCGCTCATCCATGACAGCCCATGGGATCCGTTGCGCGTGATGGACCCGGCACTCCGAACGCCCGGTCAAAGCACGCCGGCTGCGCGATCAAGGTATCACGACGCCCGCCTGCGGCCAAAACCTGCGGACGGAGCTGGGGCACAGGCTGAGCCGGGCGGGCCGCCGGATGCCTCGTCGCACTCAGCGAGCCGGAGCTCCCCGGCGGGCGCCTGCGCTTGACGGGCCGGCGAGGCGCCGTGCATCATCCCCGCATGCACTCGCGCCGACTCACCTGCCTCTGTCCCCGGCGGCCCCGCCGTAGGAGGTAGCCGGCTGCTTCGCGCTCCCAACCGGGAGCCCGCCGAGTCGCTCCAGGGGCCGCGGTCCTAGTCGGGAACCGCGGCTTTGTTGTTACCTCCCACCGGACGCGCCGCGCAACGCAGCGGGTGCGCTTCCCGGCGCGCCTGCGCCCCCGGCCCTTCGCCCGAGCGGCAAGCGCCCTTCGCCGCTCCGGGGCAGCACGAACTCCGAGGCATCCATGGTTCTCCCGCTCCGATCAGTCAAGAACAGCAAGTCCGGCCGGGCTCCGGGCGATCCGCTCGACGGCCTGGCCAGGCGCCTCCACGGCGTCCTCGCCGAGGGCCACGGCACCCGTCTGCCGAAGGCTCGCGTGGCCGCATGGCTCCGCAGCCTGCTGGAGACGCTCTTCCCGCAGGCCGCGGAGCAGGCACCGGCAACGACCGGCGAGGTGCGCGACGCACTCGACGCGTCCGCGGCGGAGTTGCGGTCGCTCCTGCGGCCGCTCGAGGACGAGATCGACGATCCGGCCGAGATCGCGGCCGCCTTCTTCCGATCCCTGCCCGAGATACACCGCCAGCTGATGATCGACGCCACGGCCATCGAGCGCGGCGACCCCGCGGCCGAGAGCGTGGACGAGGTCATCCTGGCCTACCCGGGCTTCCAGGCCATCGCCGTCCATCGCATCGCCCATCGCCTCCGCGAGCTGGGCGTCCCGATCCTGCCCCGCGTGCTCGCCGAGTGGGCCCACGAGCGGACCGGCATCGACATCCACCCCGGCGCCACCCTCGGCCACCCCGTGATCATCGACCACGGCACCGGCATCGTCATCGGCGAGACCGCGGTCATCGGCAACAACGTGAAGCTCTACCAGGGCGTGACCCTGGGCGCGCTGTCGGTCAACAAGTCGCTGGCGTCCACCAAGCGCCATCCGACCATCGAGAGCGATGTCGTCATCTACGCCAACGCCACGATCCTCGGCGGTGAGACTGTCATCGGTCGGGGCAGCGTCATCGGCGGCAACGTCTGGATCACTTCCAGCATCCCGCCCAACTCCATCGTCTACCAGCGCAGCGAGGTCCACGTCCGGCAGGGCCGGGACGACTTTGAGGCGCCCGACTTCGTCATCTAGCCCCGGCCTGACCATCGCGGCCGGCCCCGGTCGCGTGCGTCCCACACCCACCAGGAGATCCCCGTGGCAAAGGCAAACACCATTCTCGACACCATCGGCAATACGACCGAGCTCCGGATCAACAAGCTTTTCGACCCGCGCGTGGAGGTCTGGGTCAAGCTCGAGCGGGAGAACCCGGGCGGCTCGATCAAGGACCGCATCGCCCTGGCGATGATCGAAGACGCCGAGAAGCGCGGCATCCTGAGGCCGGGCAGCATCATCGTCGAGCCGACTTCGGGCAATACCGGCGTCGGCCTTGCACTCGTGGCCGCCGTCAAGGGCTACAAGCTCATCCTCGTCATGCCCGAGTCGTTCTCCGTCGAGCGGCGCAAGCTCATGGCCGCGTACGGCGCGACCTTCGAGCTCACTCCGCGCGAGCTGGGCATGAAGGGCGCGATCGCCAAGGCCCGCGAGATCGTGGACGCGACGCCCAACGCCTGGCTGCCCATGCAGTTCGACAACCCGGCCAACGTCGAGGTCCACAAGCGAACCACGGCCGAGGAGGTCGCTCGCGACTTCACGGAAGGCCTCGACTACATCTTCGCCGGCGTCGGCACGGGCGGCCACGCCACGGCCGTCGGCGAGGTCTTGCGGCCGCGCTGGCCCAAGCTCCAGGTATTCGCCGTGGAGCCCGAGCTTTCGCCGGTGTTGAGCGGGGGGGCCCCCGGCCCGCACCCTATCCAGGGAATCGGCGCAGGGTTCGTGCCGGGCAACTTCCACCCCAACGCGGTCAACGGCGTGATCCAGGTGGCGGCCCCGGATGCGTTCAGGTTCGCCCAGCGAGCCGCCCGTGAAGAAGGCCTCTTCGTCGGCGTTTCGTCCGGGGCGGTTCTCGCGGCCGTCGCGAAGAAGCTGCCGGAGATCAAGGACGGGGCCCGCATCCTGGCCTTCACCTACGACACGGGCGAGCGGTATCTCTCGGTGCCCGGCCTCTTCGACGTCGAGCCGGAGGCCGTCGTGGTGGGTTGACCCACGCCTCAGACACAGTCATCGAGCGGCCGCCCTTCGGGGCGGTCGCGTCGTTTCTGCGAGAACCCGGTCGCCGGAAAATGGCCCTTGGCGCGGCCCGCGACAGTCTCTAGCATCGTATGGAAACATCCGATGCCGGCCGTGAGAGCCGCTGCCCCCGCCGCCTGGCTTCGAGCCAGATCGCGACGAGGAGGCTGCCATGGTGCCGCTGATCCAGTGGAGGGCCGCCCGCCTGATGGCCCTGGCCTTCCTGATGACCGTCGCCCCCGCGTGTACGAGCGGCGGGGCGTCTCCGTCGCCGACAGGCAGTGTTGCGCCGCCCTCCCCGACGGGCAGCGTCGCGCTACCGACGCCGAGCGACACTCCATCGCCGGTACCCACCGACACGCCCTCGCCGACGCCCGCTGTGACCACCTCGCCGACGCCGGTCGTGACGGCCCCGCCCGCACCGACCCCAACCCACACGCCCGCGCCGGTCATCACACCCACACACGCTCCGAGCTACACGCTCGTCGATCTGGGCCTCGTCAACATCGTCACGGAGAGTGGCTGGGCGGGTGTCAACGCCACGAGCTACGTCGCCGTCGCCAACTTCCGGTACCACTCCGGCACGAAGACGATCGTCACTCCGGCCCCGGGCCAGACCTCAGCCACAGTGCTGAGTATCAACGCGACCGCGCAGATGGCCGGCGCGGGCTGTTCGGGCGACTACTGCCATGCCACGAAGTGGACCACTCCGGCGAGCGCGCGCGACCTGGGCACGCTGGGCGGCCACCAGAGCTGGTCCTACCAGATCAGCGACAGCGGCATCGTCGTCGGCTTCTCGAACACCACCGGTGACACGACGACGCACGCCTTCCGCCAGACTGGAACCGCGGCCATGGTCGACCTCAACACGGTCGTCGGCTCCGGCCCCACGATGACGCTGAGGGAGGCCTGGGGGATCAATTCGTCGGGCACGATTGTCGGCTGGGCCGGCGCGAACGGCTCTCCCCGCGCCTTCCGGCTGACCGCGGCCGGGACGCTGACGGAGGTCGGGCCGCTGCCGGGGATGACCTCCGGCCAGGCCAGGGCGATCAACGTCCACGCGCACATCGCCGGATTCAGCGGAGACGGAGTGCATGTCGTCGGGTGGCTGTACAACGGGACGACGCTCACGGCCATGCCCACGCTGGCCGGCTACGAGCTGATGCACCCGTACGCCATCAACGCGAGCGACATTGTCGTGGGCTGCGGTCGCAAGATGTCGGACGATTCCCAGGTCCACGCGCTCCGCTACTACGGTGGCACCGTCGTGGACCTCAACACCTTCCTGCCGGGCGGATCGAGCTGGGTTCTCGAATGCGCGACGGGGATAAACGACGCCGGCACGATCGTCGGCACGGGTCGCCTCGGCACTTACAACCACGCCTTCATGCTCGTCCCGGCCTGAGACGCAGCGGCCCAATAGCGAGCGAAGCCCTCAACGTTAACGAGATAGCTCAGGGCCCTGAGACCCGCTTCGAAAGGCCCCTGGGGCACTGTCTGCCGCGCTCTCGACAGGCCATATTCCGACTCGAACCGGCCGTGGAGCCGGCGGTATCAGCGTCCCTTAGGAAGTCGCCGTGCGCGAGACACTTGGCCGCCATTTCGATGTGGTGGTCGTCGTCTGGGTTCTCGCCCTCGCCCTCGGCTGGTCGATGGTTACCTTGTCCAAGGCGCAACTACGGACCGACCAGTGGTCGTCGGCACCCCAGAGCGGCCCGGTCTGGGTAATCCAGAGCGAACCGGCCCAGTAGGCCTGGTGGGCTCGATAGAGGCGGGTTTGCCGCGCCCGGTCTAGGCCGGTGAGGGAACTCGCTCTCGAGCCCCCGCGAGGATCATCTGTGCGGCGGTCCCGTAGCTGACTCTGCCGGTGTTCACGACCAGGTCGTACTCGTCCGGGTCGCACCAGTCGCGGCCGTAGAGTTGCTTGATGTAGGCAGCGCGGTTCGAGTCCGTTTCGTGCATCTGGCGCCGGGTCGCGGCTTCGGCGAGACCAAGCCGTGCGATCAACGTCTTGAGGCGGGCTTCCTCGGGTGCCCGCAGGAAGACACGGAAGACATCGGGCCGGTCTTTGAGGACGAAGCCCGCGCCGCGGCCGACGATGACGACGTTGCCGCCGTCTGCGACCTCCCGGATGACCTGTTCGGTGAGGTAGATGATCTCCTTGCGGGGATCGTAGAGAGGGTCCGGATAGGGCGGCGTCCAGCCTGCGCCCATGCCCGGTTCCAGCGTCGAGAACGACCGGACCAGGCGCTCCAGCAGGGTGCGGGGCCGCTCGGTCTCCGCCTCGACGTCACTCGGCCGGATCGAGAGCCGCCTGGCGACCTCCTCGATGAGCTTCTTGTCGACGACCTCGGCCTTCATCTCGGAGGCGACTATGCCCGCCACGCTCGAGCCTCCGGCGCCGTACTGGCGGGAGATGGTGACGACTGGCATCTCGGCCTCCTTCGGCTCTCGCGTCGACCGCCGGCGTCCGTTCGGCTGGCTCGGTCGGCGCCGCCCCACTGTAAGTCGCGCGTCCAGCGCATGCCAAGGGCCGTCCCGCCCCGTTCGAAGAGGCAGGCGGCCAGGGTCGGCGGCCTGGCACCGTTGATCGGCGGCCGGCCCGGCGCCCGCCGAGTGGTGGCCGGCCCGCCTCGCCGGGGCTACTGGCCGGCCGCGAGGGCCCCGTGTAGCTCGAGGGAGTGGTCCCGCAGCCAGCGCCGCCAGATGCGGTGGTCCGGCCGCCGGCTGGCGACGATCGCCCAGAAGCCCGGACCGTGGCCGAAGACCCGGAGATGGGCCAGCTCGTGGATGACCACGGTCTCGAGCGCCTCGGGCGGCGCCAACACGAGACGCCAGGAGAACGAGAGGCGCCGCGCCCGCGAGCAGCTGCCCCAGCGCGTCCGCGTGTCGCGGATCGTGACCGCGATCGGGGCCACGTCCAACGCCGTCGCGTGGCGCTCTATCTCTCGATTGATCGCGACCCAGGCCTTCTCCTTTAGCCACGCCTCGAGGATCGCGTCCAGGTTGCGGCGATCCGCCGCGCCCAGACGAACGATCAGCGCATCGCCGGCGTCGCCGCCCTCGCGGCTGACGGTAGTGCGGCGTCGCCCCGCAGCCACCACGCGAAGGCGGTGGGTCTCACCACGGAACCGAAAGAGGCCGCCGTCGCGGAGAGGGCCCATCGATGCCAGCTCCTCGCGCTGGCGTTCCTGCTTGTCAAGATGCTTGCGAAGCCACCCCTCGCGCTCGGCGATGAACGACTCCGCCAGCCGCTCGGCCTCGCCCCGGTTTCGGGCCGCTCTTGCCGGAACAACAACGATTGCCGCATGCCGGGGGTCCACGGTCAGCCGGAGGTGGCGCGCCCGCGTCGATCTCCGCACCGTGCATTCGAGGCTGCCTCCCGCAAGCCGCAGGAAAGCGCGCCATTCGGTCGTTGTCTGGACCATCGACCCAAGGGTAACGCGGCCGGCATCGGTCCGGCTCCGGCCCGAACCGGCGGCACACGCTCCGATCCGGGCGCCGGCGCTCGTCCGCGCCCGGCTCCCGCGTGGCCGACGCCCGGCCGGCGCTCGTGAGCGCGCCGCCACCCCAGAAGGGGCCGCCCCGTCACGCATTCGGTGGTCGCGCAATCCCGCCCGGTTGCTGTAACATTCGCGGTCGCGTGGGGCTATAGCTCAGCTGGGAGAGCGCCTGCATGGCATGCAACCGACGCTGAGCGCTCTGCTTCCGTCGTACCGTGCAGGGTTTCGGCGAGCGACCCGGCATCAGTTATCGGCTCTCATCGAGCGCGAATAGTGGGCCACGGGCGATGCCGACGATATGCCCTCCTCTTGAGACAGCCGCCTCACCGGAGTGCGGATTGCTTCCGGGAGACGCGAGACTGTTCTAGTTGCGGACCGCCATCGTGAGGCCAAATGGCCCACACGCCCCACGCTCCAAGGGGATGCCGATTGCACCGCGGTGACCGCCACCGTGGCGTCCTTGCGCCAGGAAGTAACCCCTGACGGGATAAGGCTAGGCCCGCCGGCGGTGGCCACCTGGTCCAGCCACTCGTCGCGTGTTGCGGGAAGGCTAGGCCCGCCGGCGGTGGCCACCTGGTCCAGCCACTCGTCGCGTGTTGCGGGGGCGCTACATGGGCAAATCGCAGAGGCGCGGTCGCTGCCGAGGGTTCGGCTGTTCCATGCCCATGAATACAGGTAAGGTAAGCGCATGGCCGCGAGCGCGAGCCAACCTGCGGCGTCAAGGGGGGGCCAGCGCCTCGTCCGGGCGCAGGTTCTCGGTGCCTTCCACCTCAGCGTGCACGGCCGGACCATCGAGCGGGCCGACTGGCAGCGACTGTCGGCGGAGCGGCTCGTCAAGCTGCTGCTGGTCGCCGAAGGGCATTGCATGCCTCGAGAGCTGGCCATTGAGACGCTGTGGCCCGACCTCGATCCCATCAGGGGCAGCAACCAGCTCCGCAAGGCGCTCCACTTCGCCAGACGGGTTGGACTGACGGACGTCCTTGCGAGCGACGGCGACAGGGTTCGCCTCGAGCCCGCGCTGCTCGATCTGGACTTGGACCGGCTGCGGGCCGCCTCCGAGCTGCTCAGCCAGGCCAGGAGGCCGAGCCCGAGTGCGTTCGCCCGCGTCGAGTCGGCGGCCGAGGGAGACCACGCCTCCGATGCCGAGCGCGATGCTGTGGCAACCGTGCTGGAGCTGGGCGCTCGAACGCTCCTGCCCGACGATGCCTACGAGGACTGGCTGGTCGGTCCGCGCGAGCATCTCCGGACCCGCTGGCAGGTGGTGGCTATGGAGGCGGCGGCAGAGGCGGCATTGGCCGGTCTCAAAGGCGAGGCCCATGCCCTGCTCGAGCAGATCCTCGATCACGACCCGACTGACGAAGCCGCCCACCGCCTGGCCATCGAGATCTACGCCTCGGAGGGGCGCCATCACTCCGCCCGGCGCCAGTTCGAGCTCTGCCGTCGGGCTCTCGCCGCCAACCTGGACGCCGATCCATCGGCCGAGACCGTGGCGACATACCGGCGCGCCGAGGTCGCGGCCATGGCGACCTCGTCAGGTCCGTCGCCGCGCGCACGTCTGGTCGCCCGCCAGCGCGAGCTCGCCCTTGTCGAGCCGCTCCTCGATCGACTGGCGGCCGGCCGATCGGCCAGCCTGATCATCCGCGGACCGGCCGGGATTGGGAAGACGCGTCTGCTCGACGAGGTCCGCGAGCTCGGTCGTGGTGTCGGCTGGCGAGAGCTGTCCTGGCAGGCGATCGAATCGAGCCGCCCGTTCGCCTTCGCGCCCTTCGCCCTGCGCCTCGGTGAGCTCGTAGGCGCCGCCGAGCTCGAGGCCTGGGACGAGCCCGAGCGGAGCGCGGTGGCCACGGTCCTACCGGGCCTCGGCGTCAAGGCTCCCCTCGAGTTCGCCGATCGCTCGGCCCTCGTGGTGGGCCTGGTCGCGGCGCTCGCCCATGTGGCACGAGGACGACCTCTACTCATTGCCATCGACGACCTGCCCTGGCTCGACGACACCTCCACCGAAGTCCTGGCCGCCTGGGCCTCGGGGTTTGCGGACGTGCCGATCCTGCTCGTCGTCACCTACCGCGACGAGGAACCTGTCCCGGCTCCAACCGCCGCCTTGCTCGACGGCCTGCGGCGCAGCGGCGCTCTGGAGCTGGCTCTGGGGCCCCTCGCCGAGCGCGACATCGAGCCGCTGGTGCTCGCCCACCTTGGCGGCGGTTCCATCGCCCCGGAGCTCACCGACTGGCTGTTCGGCCAGAGCGAGGGCAATCCGCTCTTCTGCCTCGAGGTGGCGCGGGATTCAGCCCAGCGAGGGGCGATCCGCCTGGACAACGAGCGCTGGCATGCGGCTGGCGGAGAGCCGCGGCGTGAGCCGCCCCAGGCGGTCCGCCAGCTGGTCGGGACCCGGATCCACTCTCTCGGCCCGGCCGCTGCGAGGTTGCTCCAGACCGCCGCCGAGCTCGGGTCCGTGATCGCCTACGACACGCTGGCCGCGGTCCTGCCGGACATCGAGGGTGGCCTCCTCCCGGCCCTCGACTCCGCCCTCGCCTCGGGGCTGCTCGTGGAGCGCCAGGGCGGGTACGCGTTTGCCCACCCGCTCTTCCGGGTCGCGGTCGAGTCGGAGTCCGGCGCAGCGCGGACGACAGCTGTGCACCTGGCGCTCGCGAAGGCGCTGGCCGGTGCCACCACGATGGACCGAGACTGGGATCCGCTCGCCCTCGTGGCCGGATGCACCGATCCCGGGCCGGCTGCTGAGCACGCCCTCGTCGCCTACGAGCTTGGTCTGCGAGAGGCAGGTCCGCTGGCGGTTGCCCTCGGATTCGCCGCTGGCCTTCGTGCCCGCCGACTGTTCGACCGGGACGCCGCGACGTCCTCCCTCGAGCGGGCCACCGCGATCTGGTCGCGCCTGCCGGCATCGTTCGCCGGTCGTTTCGACGCGAGCACGGCGTTCGTCAACCTTGCGGAGCTGCGCATGGCCGCCGACGACGAGGCTGCAGCGGAGGCGGCCTTTCGAGCGGCTCTCGGTGCCGCCCGAACGGCTAACGAGCTTGCCTACGCGTATGAGAAGTACAGCTGGCTGGGCTACCGGCACGGGGATTTCGCAGCCACGATCTCTCTCTGCGAGGAGGCGCTGGCCAGGCTTCCCGCAGAGGCAGCCGTCGCCCGCGCGGTGATAGACGTTCGCATCGGCTGGTGCCTCGGCCGCCTCCATCGCATCGACGAGGCTGTGGAGCACCTGGGGAGCGCCGTCCCGGTCCTGGATGCGGCAGGTGATCGAGTGCAGCTGTCGCAGGCGCTGGATCACCTGGGCTCGTTTCTGTTCCACGCCGGCAGGAGCGCCGACGGCCTCGCTGCGCTCCAACGCTCGCTTGCGCTCGCCCTCGACCTGCATGACGCGCGGCTGGAGGCGATGGTTAGGACTCACCTGGCTGGGCTGTTGACCGCGACAGGCCGGGCGACTGAGGCGAGACCGCATGCCGTGCGTGGCCTCGCGCTGGCCGAGCAGATGGGCGACTGGTACCTCGCCGCGGTCGCTGCCTGGCTGGGCTCGAACGCGGAGGACGCCCTTGGCGACTACGACGCCGCCGCCCAGCTGCTGAAGAAGGAACTGGCCTGGCTGGCCCGGATCGGCGGCAACCCCCACAACGAGGGGTTTGCCCACGCTCACCTGGCGTATCTGGCCCGCCTCGTTGGAGACGAATCGACGGAGAGCGAGGAAAGGAACCTTGCTCGAAAGGCTGCGGCCCGGGACCCAGATCCGGGCTACGCCACGCGGATCGAGACGGCCCTGGCGGCCGCGCGCTGGTCCGACGTCGACGAGCTCTGACCCGGGTGACCGGCGCCATCGGGTGATCTCCGGCGGGCGTTCGCCGCCGCCCGCTGCGGAACCAGTTGCAGCTCGCCGCGTCTCCGCGGAACAGAACCGGAACGAACGGCTGCCAGAGTGCGGTCATGGAGACCGTGGCGTACCGATCCTTCGTCGTACGAGCCTGGGGCCGTGGCCAGCAGACGGTTCGAGTGCTCGTCGAGGAGGTTCAGTCGGGCCGGCGGTATGAGCTTCGAGGAGATCGGGCGGTTCGGCTCGTCGCCGAGATCGAGGCGTCGCTGGCGACGAAGACAGAACGCGGACCTGCAGGAGGCGAGGTTCCGGCCCGCCCGGATTCATGAAGGAGGAAGAACCATGCGTCGAATCCTGCGTCTGCTGACGGCCTTCGCGGTGGCCGCCCTCGTGTCGACCGCGCTGGCTGCTCCCAGCGTGGCTTACTCGGGACCATCGCGGCACATCTACTGGGGCAACCTGACCTCTGTGGGGCGGGCCAGCCTCGACGGGACTAGGGTGAACCCGAGCTTTATCCCAGGCGCGAGCTCGGCCTGCGGCGTGGCGATCGTGGGCAAGCATATCTACTGGGGCAGCTGCGAGGGCGACACGATCGGTCGCGCCAACCTCGACGGGACCGGGGCGAACCAGACCTTCATCACCGGCGCCGCCGGCGTGGGCGCACTGGCGAGCGACGGACGCTACCTCTACTGGGGAAACGTCTGGGCGAGCACGATCGGGCGGGCGAAGCTCGACGGCACTGACGTGAACGAGAACTTCATCGTCAGCCAGATCACGAACTGGCCGGTCGGGCTCACGATCAGCGGGGGCTATCTCTACTGGGCCAACTTCTGGAGCAATACGATCGGGCGGGCGAAGCTCGACGGGTCGCAACTCGACGACAGCTTCATCGGTGTCACCCTCTTCAACGACCACAACGGTCCCACAGGCGTCGCGATTCACGACGGCTACATCTACTGGAGCAACTGCAGCTACGGCGACTCCACGGGCGGCATGATCGGGCGCGCCAGGCTCGATGGCACCCGGGTGAACCAGGGTTTCATCACCGGCGACCTCAACCCCTGGGGCCTCGTTGTCGCGGACGACCACCTCTACTGGTCCAACCTCGTCCTCGGCCTGATCGGGCGAGCCGATCTCGACGGGCGGCACGTCAACCAGTCCTACATCACTGGCGCCGGCATGCCTATCAGCCTGGCGGTCGGCCCTTAGCAAACGCCGTTCCGGTCCTGGGTACGCCTGTCCACTCAGGCATGGCGCCAGCTTTCGCCATCCGGGAGCTGGCGCCAGGCGGCGCCCGTCGCATGCCGCTTCGAAGGCTGACGTCCGCGGGAGTCCGTCGACCCGGGTGGGAGAATCGTCGCCGGATGCGGCTCTAGGTAGCGCGAAAGCTCACGTTGCCTGGGTCGCGCCGAGCGGCCGACCGGGCCCACCCGCTCGGGGCGTCGCCTCGACGTTCCCGACCCCTTGAGGGCTCGCTCGGGAAGGAGGTTCAGAGGTGAAACCGACAACGACGGCGCGTCCCTATCCCCAGATGCCGCCCCTCACGGATGAGGAGGTCGTCGCCCTCCTGGAGGCGGCGACGATCGCGCGGCTCGCCACCCACAACTCCGACGGAACGATCCACCTCGTCCCGCTTCTCTTCAAGTACGTGGACGGCGCGATTCTCCTCGGCACACAGGAGATCAGCCGCAAGGTCAAGAACATCGAGCGCGACCCGAACGTCACCGTCCTGGTCGACATGGAGGAGATGCCGGCCAAGGGCGCCATGATCTACGGCACGGCAACGCTCGACACCTACGATCTGGTCGCCGAGCGGGTCGAGATCTTCGACCGAACCATGCCCAACGAGGCCTCCCAAGGGTTAGCCAACGTCCTGGCGGCGCAGTTTGAGCCGGCGGTGATCCGGGTCGTCCCGAAGAAGATCGTCTCCTGGGACTATTCCAAGCCCAGCTTCCTCGGCTAGCTGCTCGGATCTGCCGTCCGACGCAAGCCACGTCCTACATCGGCAGCGATGCTGTATCATGCGCCGCGCTGGCCGAGCCCTAACCTGGCCTCGGAGCGGCCGCAGAAATCCGGCTCTCCGAGCGGTCAACTAACGACCTCGGACCAGTTATCCGCTCTGATTGAGCGTGTATCGTGGGGCTATAGCTCAGCTGGGAGAGCGCCTGCATGGCATGCAGGAGGTCCAGGGTTCGAATCCCTGTAGCTCCACCAAACCCTCCAGTATGCGAACCTCCGAGGCCGGAACCCTGTAGGTGGGCCTGATGTCGGTCGGCGAGACGACCCGGATCTCCTTGATCAGGACGCGGAGGAGTTCCTTGGTCAGTCGCGGCGAGGTACTCGCCAAAACCCCGCCGAGCGCCTCGCTGAGGGCCCAGGACACGAGGCCAACGTCAACCTGGCCGGATGCTGCATCAACGGCTGGCTCCTGCGCCAGCGCCGTCTCGACGGCGGCGAGTTGACTCTGTAGGTCGTCGGCGCGGCTCTGGAGGAACGAGGCTCGCAGCTCGCCAGCCTCGAAGCCAGCGACGTAGCGATCGATCTTGCGGCGCAACTCGGCCGCGTGAGTTTCCAGTCGATGGCGCTCGGCGCCACGCTCGGCGTCTCTGGCGCGGGCTTCGGCCTGAGCCTCTTCGAGTGCCGCTGCCACTAGGCTCGTGTCGGCGTAGACCTCGGTCATCTGGGCGAGGATGGCGTCTTCCAGCTCGTCCTTGGGCAGGCGTTCCTGGTCGCAGCCCGACGGTCCGCTCCGTGCCCGAGTTGAGCAGGTGTAGTAGGGATAGCGCTTCCCTCCGCGACCGTGGGCACTCGCTCCAACCATCGGATGGCCGCAGCGGTCGCACACGATCGATAGCGTGCTGAACAGGTAGTCGGCTGGATTGGACCGGCGCACGGCGGGCGAGACGGCACGCTGGCCGAGAATCGCCTGAGCGGCGTCGAACAACTCGCGCTCGACGAGCGGTTCGTGAGGGCTCGGTCGCCACTCGCCGCGGAAGCTGACCTCGCCGATGTACGTCCGCCTTCGAAGCAGGGCCAGCACGCCCGAGGTTCCCCATTGGGCGCCGTTGCGGGTCCGGATGCCCTGAGCATCAAGCCACGCCGCGATGGCACGGGCACCGTCGCGAGTCCCGACGTAGCGGCTGAAGATCGAACGGACGATCGGCGCCGTGGCGAGGTCCGGCCGCAGGAACGATTCCTCGCGCTCTTTCTTGTAGCCGAAGGGTGGCACGCCGCCGGTCCACTCTGCCCGCGATGCCTTGCGCTCCAGGCCCGCGTTGATCCGATCATGCATCGTCGTGCGCTCGAACTCGGCGAACGAGCCTAAGAGCTGGAAGAGCATCCGCCCTGCCGGGTCGGCGGTGTCGAAAGACTCAGTGGCACTGCGCAATCCGACGCCATGGCGCTGCAGCTCTTCGCCGATGCTGATGAGGTCGCCAAGATTTCGGCTCAGGCGGTCGACCCGATAGAAGAGCAAGAGCTCGAACCGCCCCGCGGCAGCTGCGGCGCGCGCCGAGGTCAAGGAAGGCCGATCCAGGTTCTTGGCCGAGACCTGATCCGTGTAGCGCTCGACGATCGTCCAGCCCGGCTGGCTGGCTACGTAGGCTTCAAGGCGGTCTTGCTGGGCACCAAGGGAATAGGGCTGGTTGGTCTCGTCGGTGCTGATCCGGGTATAGAGCGCAACGCGGACGGTCGGGGCGCTCATTCGTCCTCCTCGTGAGCTGCCATCAACGCGGCGACGCTTGATCCGAGCAAGTGCGCCGCGTCAGTTGCCTCACTGTCAGACATGGCCACGAGACGCGGCGCTCCAAGGCGGATCGTTGATGGTCGGGCTGGAGCCGCCGGAAGGAAGATCCGCTTGAATGCGCCCGACACCCATAGAAGTACGATCACGAGGATCGTCAGCAGACCCGGCTCCGAGCCGAAGATCGAAACCGGCTCACCGGAAAGCTGTCCGGTCACTTGGAGCCTCCCCGCCAGAACATGACGCTCTGTAGCTTCATGATCGTGGCCCTGGGCTGGTAGCCGTGTTTGGCGTGGTAGACGTGGACCACGCCTCCTTCGGCTGGCTTCTCATCCCATTCGTTGCGAGGCGCGAGGTCTCGACAGGCCGGGCAGTAGGCCATCGTTGGAAGCGCCGCGGCGTACCGCTGCTGCTCGGATTGTGCGGTGGCGAGATCCTGCCGGGTAGACGTTATTTCGCGGCGAGCTTGCGCGAGTTCGGCCTTGGTCTTGTTGTGGGCGGCCCGCTCCTCGCGCAGCTCGGCTGCCGTCTCCTTGGCGTCGGCCGCCCGCGCCTTGGCGGTTTTGAGGCCCTCGCCAGCCTTCGACGCGGCGGCCTTGGCGGCATCGCGCTCGGTCTCCAGCGCGGTGACGTGCGCGCGGAGCGTTTCAACCTCGCCGCTTTCAAGCAGACCCAGGCCCGTAACGATGGCTCGGCGCTTGGAGCCGTGAACAGCCCCCAGCCGCTCCGCTAGATCGGACTCGGCCGGGGTGAATTCGACCAGGAAACGGCGGCGGTACCGGTTATCCGGCGGGTTAGACGTCATGGGTTATATATACTACCTTCGGAGCGGCGGCGCAACTGGGTGAGCCCCGGCCTTACCGGGCTTCGTCGCGGGTAGATACGCGCAAGGACACCGGGCGCCTGGATGGCATGGACCCGGCAACCCCCGTGAGCCAGGGAAGCCACGGTTGGCTGCGTTTAGCCGAAGAGTTCGCCCTGTTCGGCGGCCTTCTTCTCGACCCGTTCGGCCTGCTGGTAGGCCGGGAGCACTAGCACCGGCAGGTCCGGGCGGCGGTGCTCTTCGAGCAATTCACGGATGGTCAGGATTTGGATGCGCGGATAGTCGCGGCCGGACAACTCGGAGTGGTACACGCCCGCCGTCGTGGCCTCCAGGTGCATCGGACCGGAAGGCTCCTCCAGAGTGACGAACAGGCCGATCTCTGCCTTCTCACGGTCGAGGACCCCCTTGAGGTCACGCATCATCCCGGAGTTGACCGTGCCGCTCTTGACGCTGACGAGCGCCCGCCCCACCTCGCCGCGCGGCCCGGTCGAAAAGCTGATGACGCCGTCGATGCCCCTGTCTGCGCCTTTCTTCTGGACGCCGCCCAGAGGCTGGGCGCCAACGAGGTCCAGCGCCCACCACTGGAACTGGTATTGGCCTTCGAGCCCCGTCCCTACGAGCATCGCTCGCGCGCCTTCCACCTCGGTCGGTTGGCCGATCACCTCCACATCTGCCAAGCCGAAGCTGTCCTTGAGCCGGGCGCGCATGACAGCGATCGAAAGGTAAGTGATGTCGATGCCGATCCACTTGCGGTCGAGCTTCTGGGCCGCCACTAGGGCTGTGCCACACCCGCAGAATGGGTCGAGAACGATGTCTCCTGGATTCGAGCCAACTTCTAGAACCCGCTCCAGAAGAGCCAACGGTTTCTGAGTCTCCCAACCAAGCCGCTCCTTCGCCATCGCGTTGATGGCCGGGATGTCGGTCCAGACGTCACCAAGAGGGATGCCCTCTTGCTCATCCAGGTATCGCTTGAATCGAGGGATGCTGGCGCCTCCCTTAGGTACAACAACGAGACCCTCACGGTCGGCCTCCTCCATCCGTTCGCGGGTCCACCGCCACGTCCTGGTCACGCCCTTGAACTCGTAGCGGAGATGTGGTCGGTCCGTGTTCGGGTTGAGCAGGCTGGTCAACTGATAGGCGCGACCCGTCTCGTCTCTCAGTGAGTACTTCTCGGCCGTCCTTGTTGGGTCATGCGGCAGGTAGACCGCGTTCCAGGCGCCGTCGGCGTCCTTCGCGTATGCGAGCAGAACGTCGTGGCTCCGCGGAAGTCGATTTCGGGCCAAGCCCTTGGGAGTTGTCCGGAGCCACACGATCTCATTGCGAAGGTTCGTCGGCCCAAAGATCGCGTCGAGGAGCACACGGAGGTAGTGGCTCGCCGTAGGGTCGCAGTGGAGCCATAGCGAGCCCGTCGCCTTGAGAACACGGTGGAGTTCGACGAGGCGGACGGCCATCTCCACGAGGTAGGCCATCATCTGGTTCTCGCCGATCCCGGCGCGTAGGGCCGCCACGATCGTGCTCACGGTAGAAGGGACACGACCCTGGTTGCGGGCCGTGTTCGTCAGGTACGTGTACTGCGCCTCGGCGTCTGGCCCCCAATGCCAGGTGTCCTCGAAGGCGAGCAGCTGCGCGTCACTCTTGCGTCCCGACTCGTCCTTGAAGATGACGTTGTAGTCGCGGTTCGAGTTGAAGGGCGGATCGAGATACACCAGGTCGACCGACTCGTCCGGGATGTAGCGCCGAAGGATGTCGAGGTTGTCGCCGTAGTACAGGACGTTGGTCTGCACACTCGAAGAGTAACGCCTGGCGCCCTGTATTCGAGTGGCGGGTAGCCGGGTCAGGGTTCGCTTCTTGACGGGCGGAGCCATATGCTTAGGCCGACCACAGAGCGTGCGAGGACGAGCGCGTGGCGCCTCGATTGACGGTGCATTGCGTCGAATGCGAGAAGACAGTTCGCCTGACAGGCTACCCGCGTGTCTACTGTTCCGACAAATGCCGCCAGGTTCTCAAGCTCGTCCACTACGGCCGCCGCGTATATCGCGACGGTCGGATCGAAGATCCGCTCGTCCGGGATGCGATCCAGATGCGCATTGCCCACATCCTGGGCGGCGGGTACCACGAAACCGAGCGGAAGCTGACTCCACAAACCCGCAAGGCAGTGCTTGGCCGCGATCACGGTGTGTGCCAGATCTGCGGTCAGCCTGCCACGGACATCGACCACATTGCGGGCGACTCCTCGAACCTCGACAACCTTAGGACCCTGTGCCGGGCCTGCAATATGGCCGAGGCGGAGCGTGGCTTTCGCCCCGCGACTCCAGCAATGGTCCGCGAGTTCGACCAACTGATGGAGCGGATACTGGCCGAGCAGCCGCTCTTCGAACGTGATGACGAACACGGCTGGGATGTGCGCTACCGGCAAATGGCGGCAGACCAGAGGACCCGCATTCGCGACGCGGCCGTCGAGAATCTCGGGTAGGGTGAGGCTGGCAAGTGTCACAAACAGGCGGCTCGCGACCTTGGGCGCTCATCCGATACCCGAGCGCATTCCGCATGTCGCCCCAGGAGTTCGCAAGGCGTGCTGGTTGGCGCTTGCGGAACGTCGATGACGGCCTCTGGGTCATACCAGAAGAGAACTACGAGGGAACACGGCCAGACCTGTTCACTCTGACTCGGTTAGCTGACGCTGCGAACGCCGCAGACCCATCTGCCTGGGCGCCACTCTCTCGGCTGCAGCCACAGGACAGATTCCAGTCAGCAGAGATCAGGCTTGCGATCGAATCGCTGCGCGAGGTCAGAGAACCATCCGGGCTGGAAGATGCCTGGGTTGCCCTGCGGTTGCTGTTCATGACGCGGCCGGACCGAGAGGTTGCGGAGTTCGTCCGCCAACAGTTCGCCGACATTGTCCAGGTAGTTCCAAAAGCGTCAGCTTGGCTAATCGAGTTCTCGGACGCCCTACAAGGGCGCGTGTCCGCCGCCCGCGCTCTGTTCCAGGCTGAGGTAGCGCCCGACACGTTGAGCGCCCACGCGGATCGGGTCGCGCTTTTTCCTGCTGGGAGCAACTTCATGCGATCCCAGGTCCTTGGGTTTCCGGCTTACATTGAGCCGGGGCTTATGACTCTCACGCCTTGGCTGACCGGCATCTCAACCTATCGCGTCGGTGGCAGCCTCGTAGTCATGTTCGGTTCTCCGGTGGCTGGCTTCAGGCAGGTACAGGCACCGGAGCTGCTCAACCTGTATCGACCTAACGCATATCCGACGCTCGGCCCGCGATCCGCCCCAGCGGATGTGTCGTCTGAGAGTGCCGAGGCCGCCTTACGGTGGTGGGTGGGACGCCTCAACCACCTCTTCGGATTGATGCTCGATCCGACCAGATACTGTGACGACGCAGGGGTGTTCATCCCGTCCAGGCAGGTGGGAGTCCTGATGAGCATCGAGCGCCTTTTCCAGTGTCTTCAGGGAACGCTGGCTCATTCTGGACGGGACGCGTTAGTGCGGTCCACTCTCTCCTTCGAGGCGCTCGACATCCTCGACGGACTGTCGTTTGGCACTTGGGAACAGATGGTGAACCGTAGTCGGGTGGAGAAGCAGCTCGGAACGCTGTCTTCACAACTCCCTGTGGCCGCCCGGGCGGTTCTTCTGCCCAGGTGTGACGACGCCCTCGCGGCCCTCGATGCCGCTATGGATCACTTCGTGCCCGAATGGCTCGACGGCAACATGGTGAAGCTCCGCACGAAGGACGGAGCAACGCAGTGCCTGTCCAGGGAGCGAGCCTACGCGCAGCTTCTCCGATTGACAAGAAACGTGAGCCCCTCATACAGGAAGCATGCGGAGGACGCGCACGAACTCTCCATACTGGCCTGCCATGACGGCGAGATCCCCGATCGGCTAGCGGATCTGGCGCTTCTTCATGTCCTTCGGTTCCTGGAATCGCCGCGTCTGCCCACGGCCTCGTGAAGTGGAAGCCTCTATCTGCGAGCGTTGTGGTGATGATGTCCGCTTGCTCCGCTAGCGCACCGAGAAATCGGGCTCGATTCCGGAAGACTTGGCAGACGCTTCGCGACAACAACTGCCAGCGGCGGCGGACGACTGACCGCCACTCAGAGGCCGGAGGGAAGACCGCCGAGACGAAGGTTCTCCGGGTTCTCCGTCAGCAAACGGTCTGCCAGCCAAGCCACGGGCGAGGAAGCCGGAGTGCCCGAGGTCTCTTGTCATCAAATGCGCCACACCTTTGCACATCCGATGCTCTCAGCCGGAGTGGAGGAAGGGTCCCGATGCGGCTTGCCGGTTGGCGGTCGCGTGCGATGTTGAGGCGCTGTGGAGCCTCTGCGGCAGACCAGCGGGCAAGGGACGCGTACCGAAGGCTCAGCCCTGGCGACAGGTTCTAGACGCGCCGGATCGTACCGTCACGGAACCATTTGACCAACTGAATAGCCAGGTGCAGCGCTGCTTCAGCCTCTTCCTGGCTAACGTCGATGGGCGTAAGCGGATCGGGGTTGCCGTCGCCGTGTCGCAGCTGGCCCTGCCAGAGAAGCGCTAGCTCACCGATGAACGCCTGTGTCTGCGCCGCAGGGTCTTTCGTGAAGAGGCCGACAGGGAAGTTCTGTGGAGCGTTGCGCATCTCCGCAATGACGGTTCCGAGAGTCGCGTTTGGGTTCTTCGGCGAGACGACGGGGATTGCTACGGCCTCAACCGCTTTGACCGCCTCTGAGTAGCCCGATCCCGGGTTGCGCTCTTTGCTGTAGACCTCACGCCATGCTCGCTTCAGGTGCTCGCTGGCGCGGTCGCGAGAGGACATCGCCTGATCGCCTGCCAACGCCATCTCTTCCGTTACGCGCTTGCTCAGGTAGAAGTGCTGGTCGTACTTGACCTCCCAGACTGAGCCAGCCGTCGCAAGGATTCCGTCCAGCTGGTTCGCCGTTTCAAAGCCGGGGTTGTCGTTGTTGAGAACATGTCGCAGGACCCAAGAGGCTGCGTTGAGGAGCCGGAAGGGGTCTTCCGAAATGTACGCGTGAAAGCCTCGCTCTACAGTCCGACCGTCCGGGTATCTCCGGTCATCAAACGACGTGCGGAGGGCTGCCGCCATGGCGCGGTATGCCGTCACTCCGGGTGGGTAGACGCTCATCTGATAGTGAAGACGTGGCATATTGCCCGTGACCCACTGGACCAGCAGCGGGTACAGGTGGTCCGGGACACCCTCAAACGGACCGTCGTATTTCGCCATGTCGGCGCGGTCTCGAACGTTGAGCGGTCGCCATCTGCTGAGCATGCGGTCAGGCTACTGCGTGGCCTATGTGTTCGTCGCGGTGCTCCGCACACTCCCGGCCAAGCCCGAACTGAGCGCCTGTGAAGCCCTAGGACGAAAGAGCGGTTCAGCCGAGGGATGCAGGGCGGGGAACGTCGAACACGCGGTTCTGACGGCGCATGTCGGCTTCGATGGCGGCAGTCTGAAGGTCGGGGGTGGAGCCGTCGGTGTGCCAGAAGAACAGGCCGATACGGGCGTACGCCTCAGCGTCGGACCAGCCCATCTGGTTGAGCAACTTGCGGAGGCGCGGGTTCTGCCAGCGAACGGGCGGCGTTGGACAGTCGGCCCATCGGACAGCTTCGCGTATCTCAACCGGGGTGGCGAAGCCCCACGTTGCTAGCTTGGGCAGGGGCAGCACGAAGTAAGGGTTCGGGACCATGATGCCGGGGTCTATGGAGAAAGGGCCTTCCTCTAGCTGCTTCCGCTTGGCGACTTCGTCCATGTCAACGACCGCATCGGCGAACCACGGTTCCTGGCGGGCTGCGTCGATGCGAGCTGACACTTCTTGATGCTCGCTAGCCCGTCGCTCTAGGTACTGGTCGAACATTCGTTGCGTCGCAGGGTCTACGCGCTTCACTGGTTGCAGTCGTTGCACTGCTGGCCCCTGTCCACGCGCCATATCGCCTAGGAGCATCAAGCCGCCGATGATCGCGATGGCGGCATACCAGGGCACAAGGAACGGCAGGGTGGCGGCGAGGATCGCTCCCACAGCGACTGAGAACACGACGTACCAGATGACGTGGCGCATGGCTCCCTCCCAAGACGAGCCTAGAAGCCGAACGCTTCCTTGCTCGGCGGATCGCGGCGGTAGGCGGCTTGGTAGACCTTCAGCCCGACTGCACCGAAGGCCATAGCGAATGCCTGTGCGTTGGGGGCCTGCATGAGCAACATCAAGGCAGCGAGAACCTTCGCAGCCTGTGCGGCCTGTATTGCCTTCGTGAAGGCGTCGACCGCTGGGCGGGATTGGCCCGATGCGTTGCGGGTTGCGATGTCCCACTCGGCCCACGCGTTGAGTAGGCGGGCCTCAGGAGTGCCAGGGCTAGGGCGGAAGGGGAGGGCGTGCATGGCTAGCGTTACAGCCTTGGCCGCCAGTTCTGGCGGCTCCATCGGCTCATCGCCGAGAGAAAGGCGGTAGCGGTTCATCGCCGCGACTACTTCGAGGTACCCGGCAGCTTTGGCAGCCTCAACCATGGCGTTGTATTCGGCGAGCTGCCCTTGAGCGTCCCGCCTCTGACCTGCCTGTATGGCGGCTAGGTAGTGCTCTTGGATCGTTGCTGCAGGAGTGCCTGCAGCGGGGCCGGTTGCCTCAACGACTCGCCCGAACCACGACGGCATAGATCACGCTCGCTCTGGTATCTGGACGCAGAACGAGTGTACGCCGCGGGTGGTCAGGCCCGACTGGTACAATCGCAGGCAAGCGGGCCGTACCCCCTCACGGCTTCGCATCCTTGCCCGGTTACTCCCCCCTTAGTCACCGGGCCTTTTTCACGCCTTGCAGCGGAGCGTCTGCGTAGCTTCGATATTCAGGCTGGCCAAAAGGGGGCCACGGACACGATGATGCGGCACACGTTCGCGCATTCGATGCTCTCGGCCGGGATGCAGGAAGGCGACCTAAGGCGCCTGGCTGGTTGGAGGTCACGAGCGATGTTGGGACGCTACGGAGCCTCTGCAGCCGATCCGCGGGCACGGGACGCGTATCGGCGCATGAGTCCTGGCGACCGCTACTAGGGGGTCGGAATGGCGAAGGAGTTCAAGGTCCGGTTCGCAGTTGGTTCCCCAGACGGACCCCAGTCGGCAATCTGGACTTTCTTCGGTACGGGCAAGACCAGCGATGTCTATATCGCCTGCCGTCCGGTCGCCAAGGACATGAAAGTGAGCCTCCACGAGTCTGGGAAGTGGAGGTACGGCAGGACTCCACCGTACGCGGCTACCCGTGCGGCGCAAGGCTTCGCCGATAACGACAGAGCCATCTACAAGTGGGAGCGCCCGCCTGAGGTTGCGCCGGGTTGGACACATGCCGTCCGGATCATCATTCCCGCAAGCGACTTGCGTCCAAGGTCATCGCGTCTGGTCGTTCCATCAGGGGTCGTGTGGAGGGAGCCGCCGAGGGTCGGAATGGCCTCGTGCTACGACGTCCTCATGTGTCGACCTTCGGTCCCGCCCCTGTCCGTCCCGCCGGGAGAGTTGGTCTCGGCGCTTGGCCTGCCGAACGGGGAGCTGGCAGTCATCCTCGTGACCGACGGGCCGGTCATGCCACAGGACAGGATCGCTTTCGAGGAGTGCAGAACCAGCGTCAGAGATGACGGGGGCAGCAGCTGTCGTTGCATCTCGTATGGCTACACGGAAACGGGACTATGGCTGATGGTCGATCTCTTCGCGGGGGATCGCGAATGATGGACGACGAAGACAACAGCTATGGACCGACGCCAGAGGCTGACGAAATCTGCCCCTTGCTCCCTCCAAACATGCAGCAGCCGGGTACTCAATGGCCATGCCGAGTCTGTGGTTGCACGCCAGACGATCCGCGACCCTTGGACCGCTGCAAGAGCGAGTGGGTGCAGCTTGCTGCGTTGAGCCCCGGAGATCGCTTCTAGTCGCTATGGGCGCTGGTGCTCGTTCGGGGTAGCCTGGCAGGTAGCGGTGCGGGGCTGCTTGGCCTCGCTTCTACCGGCCACGGTCAGGGGGTGTGATCATGGACTCGCGTCAAGACGGGAGCGACAACAGACCAGGACAGCCGCTTGAGACTTCGTTTCTCAAGCTCACCCGAGCCGTGGAGCACATCGAGCAGACCGATGTTGAGGTCCGCCGCTTCTTCAGCGCGTTTCCCTATGTTCTAGTCCCCGTACACGACATGCAGACTCGGGAAGGCTTTGTTCAGGTCCGGGCGCTCACGCAACCGCCGCAGAGACTCGGGCTTCTCGCGGGTGATGCGCTCCACGAGATCCGCAGCGCGCTCGATCACTTTGTCTATCGCTTGGCCGGACTCGGAGGAGCGGCGAACCCGCGAGGCAGTAGGACTCAGTTCCCAATCTTCGATACGGCCGAAGCGTTCGCCAGGATGCAGCCGCATTACCTCAAGGGAGTTCCCGACGCCTACAAGGCGATGTTTCCCGAGTTCCAGCCATTTGAGCCGCGCTTTGCGCTGCTCGGTCCTCTTGCCCGGCTGAACGACCGGGATAAGCACGACATGATCAATCCGATTGTCTGTTTGCCGGTCGCGCTCAAGCTGCGCGGAAGTGGCTTCTACGACGTACGAACGCCCGAGCCTATACCCGAGTACCTCGATGACGGCACTGTCCTAGTCAGGTTCAAGACGCAGGGAGCGACGGATATGGAGGGCTTTGACTTCACACTCAAGGTTCGATTTGGAAGTCAGGGCGGGCCGACGATGGACACGGATGAGATGCGGCTCCTGATCGACCGAGTGGCCGAAATCCTCGGGCGCTTCCGTGCGGCCTTCGATTGAGGCATTCGCGCACCGGATGCGCCGAGCCGAGTGAACCACTGCCAGCGACTGGCGAATCAACCCATCCGCATGGTTCGCATACTGACTCGTCTCCTCCACCAAACCCCACTGGCAGTATCTGACGATGGTCGAAGAGTCCGTGCCCATCCGCCACTTCTACTCGGACTGGACCCAGTACCGCTCGCGCCTGGTCGAAGGTGTCCGGGGCCTGACGGACGAGCAGCCGGCGATCAGCGCCGGGCCCGGGCACGCGCCGATCTGGGCCCTCGCCGCCCATTGCGCCGGCGTCCGCGTGTACTGGCTGTGCGGCGTCCTTGGTGAGCCGGGCGCGGGCACCACCCCCTTCCCGGACCCGTGGGCGGAGCTCGGGTGGGAGGACGACCTCGATCACCCGCGATCGGCCGACGAGCTCGTTCATGCGCTCGAGACGACCGGCGCGATCATCGAGCGGGTCCTCGACACGTGGACCCCGGATGACCTCGAGATCGAGTTTGAGCGTCGGTATGGCGAGATCATCCAGATCCATACGCGGCGGTCCATCCTCCTCCGCCTCCTGAGCCACGACGTGTTCCACAGCGGCGAGATCTCGCAGCTGCTCGGCGTCCACGGCCTGCCCGCCATCGACCTGTGGGCGCGGCGACCACGGGCGTGAATCGGCCCGATCCGGAAGACGTCCGTAGGCCACGCTGACCAAAGGCCCGGCCGGAGGCGACGGGTGCATCTGGGGTCTGCCCGGACCTGTTGGTACCGTCAGAATGTGGTGTGCGTCCGCATGGGTGTTGGGGGGCGACGATGGGCGGAAGGCCGAGGGTGGTCGATACGGGCCGCAGCGCATCGCACGGCCACAGTCTCCACCGCGGCGCCAGGGTCTTCGGCGGGCCTGCGAAGGCCGCACTCCTGGTCGCGATGCTGGCAGTGAGCCCAGTCGGGTGCTCTTCACAAGGTACGGGCGAACCGAGCGTTGGCGCCGGCTCCTCGGCGACCTCCGTGGCTGCGCCTCCGTCCCCCACTCCATCTCCAACCGCCACTGCGACCCCTCCGGGTCCCCCGGCCTCCCCGTCGCATTTCCCCGCCTGGTCGGGTGCGCCTGGGTATGTCCTGTTCCCCGGCCGCCTCGATGCCGAGTTCGGCTGGGCCGAGGTCACCCGCAATCCCTACTCAGACAAAGGATTGAACGGGCATTCCACGGTTCCGATGAAGCTCTACCTCACGTATGACGGCGGCGCGAGTTGGGTGGACAGAACGCCGGCCACTGACAGCCCGTACAGCTTCCTCTACAAAGACCTGCACTTCGCAGATCCATTGCACGCGTGGTTCATGGAGGACGTGTACGCAGGTGGCAATGCGCTTGCCGGCACCGAAATGGACGATCACTGGCTGTATCGCACCGGCGACGGCGGCCTGACGTGGACCAGATACCACGTGCCCCTGCCGCCCACCTATGTCGCCACAGACCTCGACATGGCCGATGGCGTGCACGGGCTTGTCACCACCGCGGGGAACGATCAGAGGGAACAGCTGTGGGGGACCAGTGACGGCGGTGCCACGTGGACCAAGCTTATGGACGTCCTGGGGCCGGAGCGCCTGGATTTCCCTCAATCGCCCACCATGGTTTCGGCCGACGTGGGCTGGGCTCTCAAGTCGACGGACAGCGGCAACGGCCGGGCCGTCCTGCACTCGACCGACGGTGGCCGCTCCTGGCAGTCGACCGCGCCACTCCCTCTGCCCACGGGGATGACCGGAATGTGGTGGGTCCGATCGGCGAGCGGCTGGGCGCGGCCGGCCTCGTCACAGTCCGGCGCCGATTTGTCCATCGACGGCATTGCGCTCATGACGGGTGGATCCTGGAGCTACGTCACCTGGGTCAGCCACGACGGCGGGGCCACGTGGGTAATCGGTTCGACGACGCCAGTCGGCAAGGGCAACCTGATCTTCCTGTCGGCGCGGTACATCGGGCTGGTGACCGCCGGGCCGTCGATCAGGTACTTCGATATCAGCTCGCCCGGTTCGGTCGCGGCCTTCGACGGGTCGGGCGCCTGTCGCGGGACCACCAAGATGTTCTTCGCTTTGGCGTCCCTGGAGTCGCCCGAAGACGCCTGGGGGACATGCAGCTACACCACCGTTGAAGGGTTCACCGACCACAGCTACTTCTATCGGACGAAGGACGGCGGCCTGACATGGACGCCGATGATGGGCGCCCCGTAGCGGGGAATCGGCCCGGCTCGGCGCTACCCGATGCGGGCCTTCGCGTTCGGCCGGGGCGTGACCTTCGAGGCGGATGAGGGGTCCGCGAACAGGCGGAACGCCAGCACCGGGCAGACTTCGACCGCGCGCCGCGCGTGCTCCATCAGGTGCGGCGGGATCTCCGCGTAGCGCACGATCGGGTAGCCCCAATCGTCGAGGTCGATCATCTCGGGCAGGAGCTCGGCGCACATGCCGCGGCCGTCGCACGCGATCCGGTCGATGTTCAGGACGGTCATCGCAGGCCTCCACTTGCCGCGACCGCGGGGTAGCCGACCCGGCCGGACCGAAGCGAGCAGCCGCCGCGGGTGTGGAGGGCGAACTCGTCGGCGAAGATGCGCAGACCGCTGTTGAGGAAGGCCATCGCGCCGTCGGGATGGGCGCACGCACCCCGGCCCTCGAGCTGAGAGCCCCAGCGGGATATGCGCTCGAGATCGCCCGGCTGCGACCAGCCGTGCGCCAAGCGGCCCGTGGTCTCGGCCAGCGCGTTGAGACCGTACACGCACGGCCCGCACTGTCCGGCGCTTTCACCGGCCATGTAGGCCATCACTTCAGCGGTGTGGACCACGCCGCAGGTCATCGCCGGGAGAACGGCGATTACGCCGGCGCCGAACGACAGGCCGTTGCGCTTCATAATCGCGGGGTCAAGCGGCAGATCTCGCGCCGCGTGGACATCCGCCCAGGCCCCGAACGAGTCGCCCAGCATGACGCCCCGGCCGGCGGTGGTCCAGGCGCCGACACGCTGGAGCACTTCGCCAAGAGGCGTGCCGTATTCGATCTCCACCACGCGTTGCGCCGGCGTCGTGCCGGACACGGTGACCAGCGCGGTCCCGCGCGTCTCGGCCCGCCCGGCGGCGCGGTACCAGTCCGGACCGTAGCGGGCGATCAGGGCGGCGTAGGCCAGGCTCTCGACGTTCGAGACGACCGTCGGGCGGTCGCCCACGCCGGACTCGAATGTCCGCGGCGGAGCCATCGTGGGCAGCGCCTTGCCCGTGTTGATGTAGTTGACCGCGGCCGACGACTCGCCGACGACGTAGCCAAACGGCGCCTCGACGAGCCGGACCCGCACCTTGAACTCGCGCTCCCGCTCTCGGATCGCCCGGGTCATGGCGTCGAGCGCGGGCCGGTGCTCGGTGCCGATGTACATGACAACCTCGTCGGCGCCGACGGCGTTCGCGGCGATGAGCGCTCCGTCCAGGACGAGGTGCGGCCGAAGAGACATCAGGACGCGGTCCTTGCGGCTGGTCGCCTTGCCTTCGGCCCCGTTCGCGACCACCACGGCATGGCCGCCCGACCGCTCGGCGACCGACCGCCATTTCCGCCCGACCGGGAAGCCCGCTCCGCCGCGGCCGAGAAGGCCGGCCGCTTCGATGGCGGGAATCAGGGCCGGGCCGTGGAGGGGCATCCGGCCCAGCCGAGCCCGATGGTCGGCGTAGCTTTCGGCCCCGGCCGTGGCGACGGGTCCGCCGAGGAGCCGGTCGCCGCCTCGAGCCCTGGGGGAGGCCGACGCTGGGGTTGGACCGTTCGGGCCCGTCGTGACGAGCGAGCCCGCTTCGAGCCTGGGGCCGTCACGAAAGCCTGCCGGATTGACGATTCGCTCGTTCTCGGGGACGGGGGCGGGCACGAGGTCCGCCAGCGGGCGCCGATAGGCGGCTTCCCAGAGCCGCCAGACCGTGGCGCCCACCACGACCGATATGCACGCCCCGTTGATCGCCCGCATCCACACCGCGGACGAATCCGACCCGGTGCCGATGCCGTGGACGAGCGCCATCGGCCAGAACGCATATGCGGCCCAGTGGATCGCGCGCCAGGTTCGGAGGCCGATTCGCTCGCGCAAGACGCTGGTCAGGATCAGAGCCGCCAGCAGATACAGCGCAACCGAGCCGAGGCCGAGGAAGACCTGACGGTACGCACTGGAGAAGGGCAGGACCACGGCCGCCCAACCGAGATTGGTGAAGGGGTCGATGACTGCCGTGACGATGTGGATCGCCAGGAAGATGAGCGACGAGAGCGCGAGGCTGCGGTGGAGGCCGGCCGTGATGAAACGGGGCCAGCTCCGACTCTGCCAGCGCGAGGCGGTCAGGATGCCCAGCACGATGACGAGCGTGAACAGGATCAGCGAGACGATCCCGGCCCCGCGAGTGCTGTACCAGAGGTAGTTCGGCATCACGCGGCCTCGCTCAAGGGCTCGGGCCAGCCGGCGACGCGAACCACGGTCCCGTCGCGATGAACGAGACGAGCCGGCAGTTCGGCGGCCCGCAGCCAGTCCACGGCGCGGTTCCCCAGGACGATTGCGGCGGTGGAGGCGGCGTTCGCGTCGACGCATGTCGCTGCGGCAACCGTGGCCGTCCGCCACGGGCTGTTGGCCGGCAGCCCCGTGGTCGGATCGATGATGTGGTGCCGCTCCACACCGCCACTGGTCCAGCGGCGGACCGTCGTGCTGGAGGTGGCGATTGCCCCGCCATGGATCGCGATCACCTCGCCCGGCAAGCGAGGATCGGTCCGGCTGTCGTCCGAGGAACGGATCCGCCAGCCGCCACGGGGCGGGTCGCCGGCCGTAGCGATGTCGCCGCCGAGGCTGACCAGGACGCCGCACCCGGTTGCGTCGTAGGCCGCCGCGGCCGAGAGGTCCGAGGCAAGCGCCTTGCCGGTCGATCCCAGGTCGAGGCTGACGCGGGCCGGCATTCGAACCGTTCGACGGATCGGATCGAGTTCGATCGTCTGCCAGCCGGGCACTCGGCCGAAGACCAGGCCGCCGGCCGGCGCGGGCGCGTCGGCCGCGAGGGCCGCGAGGGCCGCGAGGGCCGCGAGGGCCGCGAAATCGCGGTCGTAGCCGAGGAGTTGCAGCGTGAAGCCGATGGTCGGATCGACGGCGCCGCCTGTCGCCCGGGCGGCGCGGATCGCGCCTTCGATCGCGTCGAAGAGCAGCTGGCTCACCGCGACCGGGCGCCCGCCGGCCTCGTTGAGGGCGGTCAGCTCGCTGTCCGCGCGGAACCGGCTGCAGGTTCGATCGACCTCGTCAAGGAGGCCCCAGACCACGGTCGCGGCCGGTTCGATCTCATTGCGGTTGGTGACGAGAAGGCGGACCTGCGTGCCGAGTGCTTCCCAGGATGCAGATCCGGTGGACGGCATCTACGAACCTCCGCTCGAGACGTGACCCCGGCGTCCTCCGACGGGCACCGGTGCGGTCGTCGGCGCGACGAGGGTCGGAGTGGCGCCCTGCTGCGTCGACACCCCGTTCTGCGCGTTCGAATTGCTGGACGTGCCGCCGGAGCCGGAAACGGGTGCGGCAGTAGCCGCGGCATCCTGGCTCGTGGCGCCGCCCGCGCTCGACTTGCCGGGGTACGAGATGGCCGCCACCGCCCCGATGCCCACGACCGCAAGCGCGGCCGCGATCGGGGTTCCGCGGCTGAGGATCCCCAGCCGGCCGACGAGCCGGTCACGCGTGGCGTCCGGCCTGACTCTTCCGTACATGGGTCACCCGCTCCGATGGTTGTATGCGACGAATGCACTCAACGTCAGCGTCCTCCCGCTCCTGCCCAGCGCAGGCCGGGACGAGCCGAGGTCTCGCCGGCCGCGACTCGCGTCGCGGAGGCGGCGGCGGTTGAGCGTGGCGAACCGGAATCGGCTCGGATGCCGGCCTGCGGCGTGGTGGCGGTCGCGAGACCGGTTCGCGGCGCGGACGCGACCGCGTTGGCGGTCTGCGGCGCACCCTCTCGGAATGTGGCCGGAACGGGTGTGCCCACAGGGCCGAAGAGAGTGGCCTGGTCGCCGTGGATCACGAGATCGCCGGGATGGCGGAGGTGGGCGGAGTTGGGGTCACTGGTATGGAACATGGGGACGCTTCAACTACCTTTCAGCGTGTTTGCTGCAGATCATCTATGTCCAATGTCGGTAGTTTCCTGAAGGCTGCCTTTCGGTCCGGTTACGAGACACGCGGTACGCCCCCGGGGCGGCGCCCTGCCGGCCGGCCGCCGCCGGCTCTCGGCTAAACTTGCGGACGGTGGCGCGGGCGCATCGCCTCGCCTCCGATATCAGCCACTGAGAGGTCCACCGTGTCCGCAGCAGAGCGCACCCGCATCGATCGCTACGATCCCGCGGCCGTAGAGCCGCGCTGGCAGAAGCGGTGGGCGGAGCTCGGTCTATACGAGACGGACCTCCGCGACGAAAGCAGGCCCAGCTTCTACCTGCTGACCATGTACCCGTACCCGTCGGGCAACATCCACATCGGGCATTGGTACGCCATGACCCCGACAGACGCGCTGGCCCGGTTCCATCGGATGCACGGCGACAACGTCTTCCTGCCCATCGGCTTCGACGCATTCGGGCTGCCGGCCGAGAACGCCGCGATCAAGAACAAGATTCATCCACGCGAGTGGACCCTGAAGAACATCGACAACATGCGCCGCCAGCTGCGCTTGATGGGCGCCACGTTCGACTGGAAGAGCGAGGTCGTCACGTGCGACCCCGCCTACTACCGGTGGAACCAGTGGATCTTCCTGCGCTTCCTCGAAGCCGGGCTCGCCTACCGCGCGAAGTCACCCGTGGACTGGTGCCCCAACGACGGGACGCTGGCACGCGAGCAGGTCGAAGGCATGGACCGCCACTGCTGGCGCTGCGGCGCTCGCGTCGAGAAGCGCGAGCTTGACCAGTGGTACCTGCGCATCACGAAGTACGCCGACGAGCTGCTGGACTTCTCCGGCATCGAATGGCCCGAGCCGATCCGCATCATGCAGACCAACTGGATCGGCCGGTCCGAGGGTGCCGAAGTCGTCTTCGCCACCGCGCCCGACGAGGTCCAGCCGGGCGGTGACGAACTCCGGGTCTTCACGACCCGCCCCGACACGCTCTACGGCGCCACCTTCATGGTGATGTCGCCCGAACACGCGCTCGTGCCCAAGCTCACCCACCCTGACCGCAGGGCCGAGGTCGAGGCGTACGTCGCCGCCGCCGGCCGCGAGACCGAGATCGAACGGATGTCGACCGAGCGCGAGAAGACCGGCGTCTTCAGCGGCACGTACGCGATCAACCCGGTCAACGGCGAGCGCATCCCGATCTGGATCGCCGACTACGTTCTGGCCGGCTACGGCACCGGCGCAATCATGGCCGTGCCCGCCCACGACGAGCGCGACTTCGCGTTCGCCCGCAAGTTCGGGCCGCCGATCCGCCGGGTCATCGCCGGGCCGGAGGTCTCAGAGGCGGAGGTCGCCGCGGCGCTGGAGGTGGCCTACATCGCCCACGGCGAGGCCGACCGGATGGTCAACTCCGGGCCCCATAGCGGCAAGCCCGCCCGCGACGGCTTCCGCGACATTGTGGCCATGCTCGAGAAAGACGGCCGGGGCAAGGCCGCGGTCAACTACCGCATCCGCGACTGGCTGATCAGCCGGCAGCGTTACTGGGGCACGCCGATCCCGGTCGTCTATTGCGACACGGACGGCATCGTGCCGGTCCCGGACGACCAGCTGCCGGTTCGGCTGCCCGACAAGGTGGACTACGCGGGCCGCGGCGAGAACCCGCTCAAGCACGACGCCTCGTTCGTCAACGTGGCCTGCCCCAAATGCGGCCGCCCGGCTTGCCGCGAGACCGACACGATGGACACCTTCATCGACTCGAGCTGGTACTGGTTCCGCTATCTCTCGCCGGCCCACGAGTCGGCGCCGGTCGATCGGTCGATCGAAGACCGCTGGGGTCCGGTGGACCAGTACACCGGCGGCGCCGAGCACGCCGTGATGCACCTGCTCTACGCCCGCTTCTTCACCAAGGCGATGTCAGACCTGGGCATGGTCCACGAGCGCGAGCCGTTCAAGCGGCTCTTCAACCAGGGCCAGATCCTGGGCGCCGACGGCGAGCGGATGAGCAAGTCGCGCGGCAACGTCGAGGACCCGGACAAGCTGGTCGCCAGCCACGGCGCCGACACGGTTCGCCTCTTCCTGATGTTCATGGGCCCGTGGGACCAGGGTGGTCCGTGGAGCCCCACCGGGATCGGCGGCATCAGCCGCTTCCTCAACCGGGTATGGGCCGTCGCGCTGGACCCGCACGGGGTGGATCCGGGCGACGCCGAGTCCAGCCAAATGCCGGCAGGGCAGGACCGCCAGGCGGCCGAGAAGGTTTTGCGCGCCGCCGCGCATCGAACCCTACGCGTCGTCTCGGAGGAATACGCCGAGCTGCGCTTCAACACCATGGTCGCGCACTTGATGGAGCTGTCGAACGTGCTCCAGCGGTACCGCGGCACGGCGGCGGCGGGCACGAAGGCGTGGGACGAGGCCGTCCGGCTGCTGCTCCTCATGCTGGCGCCGGCGGCGCCGCACATCGCCGAAGAGTTGTGGTCGAGGCTGGCCGCGACCCGGGGCCAGCC
>Ga0209777_10000962_pt1 | contig 44131 bp, 42 predicted proteins | sample FrelakmetHBP12HB_FD_187147 | JGI IMG/M metagenome (GOLD analysis project Ga0209777, IMG submission 187147) | Freshwater lake sediment microbial communities from the University of Notre Dame, USA, for methane emissions studies -HBP12 HB (SPAdes)... | ecosystem: Environmental > Aquatic >...
AGTTTTATTTGAATATCTTCCGGAGCTAAATCTGACCTGAGGTATGTCTCACATAATACTTCTAACATTTTGGGGTGTAGATCATTTACTGTTGGAGGTCCCGACTCCTCGCCTCGAATACGTCTAATTACTCTGCAGAAGTATTTGCCAGGAGAACAAATCGTTGAATATGGGGGTTTTATGGCAGCGAGAACGGGATAATTAGAATATTTATATTCCTTATCTTTTGAATATTGCATGGTTTTATAAACCAATTTATTTCCTTTATATATAAACTCAGCTGGAATTGTTTTAGTTCCTTTTTCGATCTCGGCAATGATAAATACATTTGAATCATCAAATTCTGCGACTACTATTGCGCCGTTCCTAGTAATATCCATAAATGCATTATAGGCTTGAATGAACCCCCTATTTTTTCTAACATCCTCCGAATAATCATCTATCTTATCGTGATATTCGTCATTAAAGTGATATGCAATTATTTTCCGTGTCTTAAGTTCTGAATTAAATATCTCACTCCCACTCATCTTGTGGCGAATATAATAGATTTTCTGTTCCACAAATTACCCCCCTAATATAAAACATTTTTTCATATTCTTATATTACATCGCTTTTCCCCGTCCACCATCTTCTTTAATTTCTTCTCCACCTTAAAAAAAGGTAATCTCTCTGCTCCACTCCAACAATCTGTCCGCTTCTGGGATTCCTGACCTTCTCAGAAATCATCGGATCGAGGATAGCCCATTATAGCTTCATAAATACGCTTCTGGTAATGATCGGATACCGATTCCGCGAAAGATTTAACAAATTCAAAATTAAACTCACAAGTATCACCGACTCTGGTTTTAAGACTATGAGATATGAATTGTACCGTATCAGGCTTTACTTCACTTAGATCACTCTTTATCGGGAAACCTCTTGCATCTTCGTCAAATAACTTACCCCAGCCATGACAGAGCTCTTCTATTAGCCGATAATCGTTAGTGTAGACTGTTTCGCCGATCGAAGCCGCGCTGGTATTCAGTAGCACCAATATGTATCTCATTGTCGTCCTATAATCACGACCTGATTCATCGTAGTGCCAAAGATTCTCGTGAAAGTAGAAATGGAAGCTGTGTTCCCAAGCCTCCACTATAGTAATATTATGAGAAAATATATTTCTTAAATATTCTTTCTCCTCAGTCGAGAATGAATCAAGAGATGTCAGGTCGTTGATACTAAATCTATCATCATATGCGGCGTGTATAACCCCGACTGCCTTATAGGTGTCTTTTATAATCCCGACTGCCTTATTAATCACACTATAGCGCCAATCTTTAGCGCCAATAAGAATGGAGACTCTATCCGTATTCATAAGCAGGTGTCACCTTAGTAATTGAATCAGATTCAAGTTGACCTTCGATGTTCTTACTTGACGGTACAGAATAACTTTATAAAACGTATCTGCTTCGTGGGTTTTCCCATGCTTTTTGATTATCGGGAACTTTCTACCATGATATCGTTCCATATGGCGTAACGTTAATTACATAATTGAGAAGAGGGGAATGTGGGGAAAAGATTGATATGTACAAGATTTGCAGCAAGAAATTGATAAAACTGCTTCTCAAGCTGCTTCTTCCGGATCAAAAGTACTCACACTGCTGATTTGTGGAGATCAGGAAAGCCGGCGCTCTGCAATTTATTTCGCTTTTCGTCGCCGGCATATCTAAATCGTGATCAACAGATATAAAGAAACATAGATACGTGTCACAATAAGTCATGAATCTTTTTTATCTGTTCGAGTATACAATCAATAACTTTATCACGTTCTGTATGAGTCGGAAGATAAATGGGCACTCTGATTTGATTGTTATACAATAATATTTCTGGTGGATTATTCATATTTATGATGCCTCTTCTAAGATTGTTTTCAATCTCTTTAGAATATTCCCATCCACTATCCTTGATTTCAAGCCATATTGGGGTTTCTCTCTGCTGTGACCATGCAGCTGCATCAAAATAGAGATAGCAACCATTCTTACCCAGTTTAAATGGTCGGGCATAATAGCCCCGACTCGCAGATACCTTGCCTTCATAAGTCGCAAACCCTTTTTGTACTGCTGAGTCTGCAGCATCGTTGATCAAATCACAAAATTGAAGGATACGGCGCCCAATATTGGAACTTAGTTCCTCGGCATGCAAAGGGAGAAAAGCATCCGTATCCATTTGATTGCAGAGGCCTCGCAGTTGTATTCCATCTGCAGCTACATCATGTTCTCCAACAGACTGCAATTCCGTTATCATAACATCCAAAACACAACGCCAACTGATGATAGCTAGAACATTATTCTCTGTGATATTAATCTTGTAATAATCATCTGTCAGTTTTTCACTGTTGGATTCATTGAGGCCTGCGCGTCTTAATAATTCCGGCCATAGAGTGACAAAACGAGCTGCAGGAGCCATAAATAATAAAATACTCTTTGTTTCAATGGGCAAACGTTTTATATAGGTTTCTGGTTGATTATCGGTAAGTCCCGCCCAAAATTTGGATTCTATTATAATAACGGGGCGACCATCTGTATCCACACCAACTAAATCTGGTATAGCTCCATCGTTACCTATAGCTTGTGTTTGGTAGGTTAGACTTTCATTCACGATAACCCCAGCTTTTTCTAATTGGCGGAGAAAAGTCTTTTGTGCCGTCGTTGAACGTATGAGTATATAATGAAGAGCCTCTGTTGCGAGATTTTCCGGTTGAGCAGCAAACCTGTTAATTAAGTGAGCAAGTAAAGTATCATTCATAGGTTGTTCCATCCTTTCTTATTCATTTATTTTATTTTAAATATTCTAATAGTTATTATGGTTGTGAATGAGCGTATCATCCCATGATAATAGCAACGTGAACCCTTGAATCAAATTCTTCTACAACATAAGCACTATACACGAGACTGGAATCAGGAGGCAAACTATCGTTAAATAGATTCAGAACGTGCTCCAGAACACTCAAGGTCAAAGAGGGGCCTGCAAATATAATTAAACTGGCTGATCCTGCATGTTTCAAGTGAGTCATTTTATGCCTTATGAATCTTTGGATATCTGCCCCGTAACGATGATCATTTGTTTCCACATCCATAATTTTCGTCCAATGCCCTGCGAACATCCTCATGACATCGTCCCCGAACGCTATGCCTGCGAGACCGGGTTCGTGTAAGTAGTGATTCAATGTTTGCACGAGAACAACAGACTGTTTGATGTAATCGGCGCCAGACGGGATGACGGTAATGCTTTCATTAATTTGCGGTTGAATTGAAGAAGTGTGCTCTATTATACTTCTTTGGGATTCCAAAATTGTCCACAGAGACTTAGGAGAGCTCGAAAGCGCCATATTTCTTAATGTGAGAAATTCGGCATCGTTGAGCGACCCTGATATAATTACTAAATCCCGATCTTGAAGATAAGATAATGTCTGTTTTATTAATTCCGAAGATTCACCTGACTGATTACTGACATTGAGAACAGTCGCACTATTGTGATTGCCAATAAAATAATATTCTTCTGATAATCTCTTGGCAATCTTACGTCCCGAAATTCCGGTGCCTATAAAACAGCTTTGCCACGGGTATATATTCTTAATGTCAACAATAGAAAGATCAATCGTGTTTTTCGTAAACCTTTCTAATATCGATGTTCCCACTGATTGCTGAAACAAGTCTACAGCGGCAAAGGCTGGACCGGCAGAACATAACAATCCTGCGCCTATGATGTTCTTAATGAAATATCTTCTTGTCAGCATGATAATTCACCGACCTTTTTCGTTATTCAGCTGTGCAAATTCAATTATCACATGCTGATTCCATTAGACTTTCTAAATAAATCAGGCAACCTTGTATCTATGTTTATTTTCATCTCTCTGACCGTTTTAACTATGGTCGGTATTGTTGCTTTGTCATCAATATCAAATTGATAAACATATTTAGTTTTCGGTAGTGGTAGGTACTTGATATTGTCAATGATGAAGCACGGAACATCATCATGACATGAGTCACAGAATTCGACGTTTTCTCTCCAGAGATCATGCCCCACAACATTCCTGTCCACAATCATGACAAAGGCTGGGACGGCATGAATATCAATATGTGGGTATGTTCCATAGAAAATAGTGCAGTCCGTCTCAAAAGCGCACTTCTCTATTGCTGCTTTCAATTCCGCATGTTCAAATTGGCAAAAGATATTTCTGCGCCAGGTAATGCCAGACCGGGTTGGCCCGACAGGCTCTTTCTTTCCGCTGACCTCTGTCCTCGCCGTTGCTGATAACGGAAAGATGGTGCCCAGGCCGATACCAGTTGCAGCAATTGTTGTCTTTAAAAATTCTCTCCTATTTTTCATGGACCAATCTCCTTTGCTATTTGTTTTAATTTATCGAGAATCCCAAGCACTATACGCATTATTGATCCTCCTTCATCATACGTTCAACCCACATCAGGTCGTAATCATGAAAGGAATGCATAAATGCCTCAACAAAGCGGTAATTCAAATGAGTAGTTCTCTCTACCCTCTCTTTCATGGCAGCGGATATGAATTCGATCATTTCTCGTGTGACCTCATATCCGGAGTCTTTCTCTCCGAGTTCTTCTTCTAATTCCTTTATGAGGACATGATTCCATTTATTTATAAGATTCTCGATTAATTTGAGATCATCGGCATTAACGATTGTCTCAATTTGGTATTCATGATCGGTGTTAAAGAGAAATAAAATCTTGGTTGTGTGTCTGTGAGTGGGGTCAGTGTCTTCATATTGCCACTTACCGCTCTCGTTCGTAAAACTGCATCCCCAGCCATGAATGTTTTGACAGTCCCTAGAGAATATCTCCCTAAGAATTTTTCTCTCATTCCACGAAAAGGAATCAGCGGAAAGTAACTCGTGCACGCTGAATTTTTTATCTGGGAGACGATTTGCAAAATCTGCTACTCTTTTTAGCATTTCATACGTTTTATCTTTTTTACCCATAAACACTTTCATTGTACATCCAGCCATTTGACACCTTTAAGAAATATCTTCTTTCATAAATAGGCCTCTAATTTATCAATGAGATTAAGGCATCATACATATTCTTTCAATTTCTCCACAATTCTTACCATTGCCATTGTGTCAAGACCGCAGTAGTCGAGAAGTGACTTACGAACTCTCTCAATTTCTCTTGCATCATCTGACTTACAGATCCTGAAATATGCATCCATTGCCATCCCTCCATCGCTTATTTCCATGTTATCGTAATTCAAATCAGGCACCATGGCGGGAAGAACATCCTTCAAGGAATAAGAACCGTATTGCTGCCAATGGTAGATATCATAATGTTGGAAGGGTGCCATGAGATCCCTGATGTTTTCGATAATCTTTTCAATCTTATCCGCATACTCCGGAAACCATGATGCCAAATCACGCAATCTCCCGATCTCGAAACTTTTGCTGTAGACCAGAACACATGCATTATCTGGTATTTCATTCACCAGCTTTTCAATCAGTTCTTTTCTCGGGTTCGTACGCGGCATTGCTAAAAACTCGTAATGTTTCAAGTCGCCCCCTTCATGTTCAAGATGGTGCAATGAATACTGGAATGGGATCTGTTGATAAGGTCTTATGCCGTCATAAGGTGGGATTGCCTGCATGGAGGTTTCAAAATCGAGAAAGTACAGGGGATACCATAGCGAATTGACGAATTGTCTTACGGCATCGTGATTGTAGACCGTTTCATGTTCTTTGTTTGCTTCTATTTGGGTGTACTGCTTTGCAGAAAGGTATTCTTGAGGAACATCATACATGGAGAGTATTCCTTTCTCATATAGAGAAAACCTTTCATCCATCCTGCCCCGTATGTCAAATATGGAATCATTGGGAATATGCGACCAGCAGTGGCCGATAAAGTCACATGGATAAAACTGATGACATTGAGCACCAATATCGATTGCCGGTTCGTCCCCTTTCAGCATCGCCCTTTGTCTTTTGATTTCCTTCACAATGAAGTCCTGTTTCTCTTTGGCGATTGCCGTTATGTCCTCCTTATGGAAGAGTTTATCCATTTCGATTTCTCCCTGCCGGACATACTGATTATTGACGTGAACTACAAATACCCTTGATATGGGCAGTCCCATGCCTGCTATTACATAGTATTGAACGGAAGTATCATGGAAATGGTAATCCTTAACTTCGGTCGAAGCCTTGACCTCATAGACATCCCATCCATTATCTCCCTGGTGGATGATATCGGCCTTGATAAAGACACCATTGTAAAAAAAGGTGGCTTCATAAATTGTCTTACAACCCTTGGCAATCAGGGATGCGGTCATTTCGATCTGTTCTTCATGTGAAAGCCCATCATAAGGAACAATTTCACCGTTGGGAAAAAGCTCCCGCGCCAAGTCGCCGACTTCATAGCCAACATTAAAAAGTTTTTCCGTCTCCTCTGACACCTCGTCTTTCAGCTCCGGCCTGTACTTGTGAAGGTACAGTGATTTATGGCACCGCACGCCGCGGACAAAAAGAGATTTGCTGAGATAGAAATCATCATCCTTACCGTTTTCATGAGTCGACATATTCTCATCTCCATTATTTATAGAATGACTTCATACGTTTCAGTTTTAGAAAAATCCTATGCGGACATAATCCCTTTTGTGACTATCAATTTCTCTGTCTTTAAATATCAACGAAGAATGGATTGCACTGCGCGCACCGGTATTGTTCGTCATCGCCAAATTCAATGTCAAATTCTTCGATCTCAAATGACTCCAAGACTTTTGGAAAATCATCAGAATCAAGACAACTATCCAAGTAAACACGAAACACTTTTCTCGATGGAAAGAATACGATCCGACCTCTTGGATAGTGATCATAAGCATGGGACTTTAATTTTCTCTCGATTTCTGTAGTGGGTTGCAGGGCTTGCCAGAACTCATAATGGTTGCCGTGCCGGATCATCTCGCCATGAGACTCGCCTTCTTTATAAGGGACCCCGTCCTTGATTACATCGTTATTGATAAACCAGTAAATTCCAACCTGCTGATTGGGCATTTCATCGGAAGGAATAAAAACAATGTCTCCGAATTTATCTTCTGTCCAATTACCACGCATGATTATTATCATCTACATTATTCATAATTTTCACTGTTAATTGTCCATTTTTTTCATCACACATGGTGTTTCCTTTCATGAAATGTTCTTTACGGCTGCAGGATATCATGCTATCGTTCCATAATACGGCACGATTAAAATATTTTTAATTGGTGAGCAAAATGGGTAAAAAGCATGATATCTATAAAAGTTATGGTGAAAAGCTTATCAGCCTGCTTGTCAAACTGCTCTTCTCGGGTGATAGTTATTCGCTGACCGAGCTTTCACGCATCCTTTCCTGCTCCAAACAGACCATAATCCGCCTGATCGATGACATCGACAAGAGCTATGATGTGGAGATCGAACAATCCAAGATCGGCAATCGCCATTATTACCGAATCAAAAGGCCGACCAGGGTCCCCATGATGTCCGTTTCCGAAACCGAGTTTATGGTTCTTCAGATGTGTCGAGACTTTACCGCACACCTCCTCGGCAAAAAGCTCTTTATGGAAGCGACCAATACTCTTGTCAAGAGCCATGCGTTGGCTTCCGGAAGGAAGGGTGCTGAATCAACCCCATTTTTTTCTTCATTTCGTCCAGGTACGATCGACTATACGCCTCATCATGATGCGATTCACACCCTTATTGAGGCTATGAAGCAGAAGAAGGTATGCAAAATCTCTTATCAGGCGATCATGGAAACAAAACCCAAGACACATGCCATTATGCCGCTGAAGCTTTTTTCACACAAGGATACGATCTATCTCCATGCCAGAATCTATAATGCTAATGGGAAAAAAGGCAAGGCGATGGAATTTGATCCCTTATTGGCTGTTCATCGTATCAGGAAGGCGGAGATGACCGATGCTTCTTATGAATATCCTAAGGATTATAATTTTGAGAAGATCTACAATAAAAACTTCGGGATCATAAAAGACGAGGCATTCAAGGTTGTAGTTGAGTTTACCGGGTGGGCGGCAAAATATGTTTCAGAACGGATCTGGAGCCCTGATCAGAAGATCAGGAAGGCTGGGAAGAACAAGATTACGCTAGAATTTATAGCATCATCGGAATCGGAGGTGATTTCCTGGCTCCTGTGGTTCGGTGAAGAGGCGAGGCTGATAAAGCCGGACCACTTGGTGGATGAGATCATCCGTGGGATCGATAGAATGGGGCAAAATTATTGTAGATGAATTCAACTGACCGCGAAAAATCAAACAAATATCTATGTCGAGTGAAATGAACTAAGAAATTCTCCGAAAATCGTGGGAAACAACTTAATAAGTCGGCATATTGATAAACAGGCATGATTTATCGCGCCACGTTCCGCTTCCCGGATACTGATTTGAGCGGAACTCGTCATAACGGCTTTTTCAGTTATGATTTAAGCGCGAGGAATGCCGATATAGCCGCGCTCCAACGATCATACGAGAATCCTGCTGAGGGATGCCGTACAAATGAAAACAACGTTTTGTTGCCATCGACGACGATCGAGCAATAAACGTGACTATCAGAAAGTCCTGGGATTGGCCTTTCTGGTTCCCAATCAATACCATCAACTACTATGCTATCCCAATTGCCAATACCCCAAACAATACAATGTGTGGGTTTATACCGCTCAAGCATCTTCCTGAGCATTCGTTGATTTTGAGTATCCATCCGTTCCTTCCATTCAGGGGCAACCCGCGGCTCACCTGGATAGAAGGTAGTGTTGTAATTGTAGAATATTACCCTATTCCAAAACGCGGGGGCATCGTACCCCTTCTCCCAGTATCGTTTGGCAACGACGGCTTGAACAAAATTTGTGTATGTACGATTGCGGCCTCCGCCGATCAGCTCCTTGATGATCTTCCTATCGGTGTATACTTCATCGTACCGAGACTCGCCAAGTATCAGTATTTTGGGGTGGCTCTGCGGGTATGATTTACCGATCCACGGGTCGAACATTTTTATTCCGAACATAACAATTTGCCCCCTTTGATAAGATACTGCTTGTTCATGGTTGAACTATAGGAAACACCTCAATTTATTGTGTCGCTTCAGATCAGAACATCAATTTAGCAACTGCAACAGCGGTTATCATTATTATACCTATAGTAATCAATAAGAATATACTGCATCCCATCATACGTCCCAATTTTCTTTGACGCCCCTGACTAGTCAATGGGATGCCAGTTTTTCTTGATATTCTATTCTTTAGTCCGGAAATTCCTACGGCACGCTTCCAGGAAAAGGAAAAACAAAATTTTCTGCCCATGATCGAACGTCCTCCTCTTTTTTAAATATATATAACTTACGGCAAGAAAAAGTGTTAGCGCAGAAAACGAAAAACAATCGCCGCAACGTATCGGCTATAGGATGCAGAAATTAGAGTCATTACGGTAATTGCTTTGAATACTTGATTATTAGAAATGAAGTTTTTTATTCTTCACGTCTTCGCAGCGGATTTCATGTATTGAGATCATAATTCCCAATACCAGCTGCCAAAGGGCATATCAAATTTTCCACCCAATAAAGTTCTTCCAGTCCTTCATCTCGTGAGTCTGTAATATATGCAGACAACGAGTATTTATAGTTGCCGCAATAATTTTCAATGATCACCCGGTGTATATCAGATGATTTTCTCTTTGGCCGTCTATCCAAGAAGGTTATCCCCATGGTTACTTCAATAACTTCTTCCTGCAGTTCCCTTGCATCTTCCAATGCGGCCGCCCTTTCAGCCGATGAGTGACCTGAATAGTAAAAGCCTCCAGTCTTATCTTTAGAGCAAGGATGGCTGTGATAAGTTCCTAAATACTGGAACATCGGATAGGAGTCGAGCACAGTCTTAATTCGTCCAAAATGCGTGATCGGGGGTGTTACCTCATGCTCACTCCCGGTCTCAAGAATCTGCATGGGTACGACAACATTTACATTAAATATCCTTCTTTTGCTCTTTTCAATCCTTTGACCGAAAAGTAAACCATAGGCTTCACCTTCCGGTGGAACATTCTTCGGTTTTCTCCTCCCTTCCCGTTCGTATTTCCAGGGAAAGGATTGGATAGCAGATAAGAGAATCGATATAAAGGCCCTATCCGTCAAATAAACAACTGTCATAAGCACCTTCCTGCGTCCACTCGCACGACTTATAATACGAATATATTAAATAAGCCTTTTCAATTCTTTCAGGATTCTCACCATGGCCATTGTGTCAAGACCGCAGTAACCTAGAAGCGCTCTGCGAATGTTGGTAATCTCTTCCGGATCGTCAGATTCGCACATTCTAAAATATGCTTCAGACGCCATCCCACCGTCACTTATTTCCATGTTCTCGTAATTTAAATCAGGGGCAATCGCAGGCAGAACGTTCTTTATGGAATATGAACCGTCCATCTGCCATAGATATACGCTCCTATTTCTAAACGGGGTAGAAAGATCGATGCATTGTTTAATAAGCCTGTCGATTTTCTTCTTGTATCTTGGGAACCATTCCGCAATGTCATTCAATATGGATTTTTCGAAGGCGGTATAGTGAAGAATACACGCACTGTCCGGAATCTCACTCAGAAGCTTTTCAATTAGTTCCCTGCGAGGGTCTGCATTGGGCAAGGCGAGATATTCGCAGTGTTTCAATTCCTTTCTTTCTCCTTCAAGAATATGCAGAGAATACTGAAAAGGGACTTGCTGCCACGGTCTTATTCCGTCCCACAGCGGTATCGGGGACGAGAGTGTTTCAAAATCCAAGAAACACATGGGATAACGAAGCGATTTAAGGAAGTCCTTTATACTGTCAGGCTCAATGAAATTCTTCTTCTTCAGTGTTGCTTCAACTTGAGTCCTCTGGTTTGGGGATAGGATGTCTTCAGGTATGTCCTTTAAATGGACAATTCCTTGCCGATAGAGATCATAAGCCTTAGCCTTCCTTCCTTTGAGGTTAAACACAGATAATTTTGGAATGTGCGACCAGCAGTTGCCCATGAAGTCACACGTATACGGATCTTCACAGTGCTCCCCGATGTCGATCACAGGCAGGCTCCCTTGTAACATTTTACGTTGCCTGCGCAGTTCATTGTTAATAATAGGTTGAGTTTCTCTTACGCTCTTCGTAACGTCTTTGAGTGTGAAGAGCTCACTCACGTCAATGTCTCCCTTTCTCACATATTCATTGTTGATATGTACGATGAATACCTTAGAAACAGATATCCCGGCTCCCGCAAGAACACGATATTGTATGGCCGCATCGGGAATATGAACATCCTTCAGTCCTGTCGAGTCCTTCACCTCATAAATTTCCCATCCCTTTCGACCTTTGCGCAGGATATCAACTTTTACAAATATGTCATCATCGCTGAATGCTGCTTCATAGAGGGTACCAGTTCCTTTACTAATTTCTGACTTTGTCATCTCAAGTTGCTGCTTATGAGAAAAACCTTCATAAGGTATCTCTATCCCTCCCGGAAAGAGGTCACGAGCCACAAATCCGACTTCATGCCCTCTTTGAAAAAGCGATTCCGTTGAAGGCGGTATTTCATCCTTCAGGTCGGGATGATACTTTTCCATGTACAGAGATTTGTGACATTGGAGCCCCCTCAAAAAGAGGCTCTTGCTTAGATAAGAGCTCTTTCTATCTTTTTTTGTCATGGTTCAATCTCCTTTCAATTTCTCTACTGACGAAGCTGCAGAGTATCGGCAAGAGTTTAATTCTATGCCGAAGAAGAGTTGTGGTTCCCAACTGGGCGGTTCAGGCAAGTCTGTTGATTCATATTCGACAGGGTTTTTTATGTATTTGGCCACCTTCTTCTTGAATTCTTTAAGATCCCTATAGTAACCGAACCAGTCCAGCGCATCTTCAACACCGTATACATCCTTTATCCCCCAACGGAACTTTTTAACTCGATGAACATATTTAATGCAATAGTCCATCCTTATGGCATCTTTCAAAATGCTGACCAGTTTTCCCGTTATGGTGATATCCTTAATAAAGGAGGGAATTTTATAATCAACCGAATGGCGATGATCACCAATTGTCAACCGGCCATATCCCTCATACCATTGACCAACCTTCAGACCTCCCATCTCTTTCCGGGCGCGAGGATGTTCACGATAGCGCACTCTGAAACCAGATATCAAGTTAATGATAAATTCAGGGTCGGGTATTCCGTCTTGGCAGCCCCATTCGAAAAACAATTCGCTTTCTGGCTTGAAGGAGAACTCATAGATATTGTAAATAATATGTTTCATATAAGGCACATCCCGGTCACTCTTTACGTAATGATCAAGCTCTACGTAAGGGAAAAATGTCAGGCTATCACCAATGCGGTAGGTATTTCTGTGTCGGTAACATTCGAGTTCTGAAGTCGCAGCACCTTCACTAAAGAAAATACGTTCCTTGTATGACTTAACTTTCACCTTCTCTATGTTAATTATTTCTCTTTTTGCTCTTATCCTTGTCCTCGCGCTTTCTTGTCCATATGGCTGGATGTTTCGGATCGTCTTCCCTGCATAGATGTCGGGACAACTTTCAAGATAAAATGCAATTGCGCTATTTTCAGCAGGACTCATGAATTCTTTACCGTACTTTAATTGAACCCTTACATTCCGTCTTGTTCCGCGGTCAAAGTAATACCGGAGATGAACAGAGCCGCTTTGTTCGTATTCCTTCCTGTCATCTTCATCCCCATGATACAGTATGAATCCTCTTTTTAGACTCGGGACGATGGCTGCGTTAAAATTAGGATTGTCCTTTGTGTGCCACGTTTGAATGAAGTCGCATTGTTCACGCCGCGCTAACGCAATTTCCGCATGCTTCATAAGATTCATTAGTCCGCATCGCCTGAGCAACGGCCGTACTTCCACATCAAGAACCGCGCAGTACTTCTCACCATTTTTTAACATTCCCATTGCAAGCCAGTTAAAGCTCCCCGAGATTCGAGCATGGGTACTGCCAATGAAAATGATGGTTTCAATGAGGAATACCGTTAAAGGCACATTCCTTTCCGTGTCCCTCCATAGTTGTGGATATTCTTCCCTTAACATTCCCTTGACTCTGTTGAAATAACCTTCCTCACAGAGAAATTCCGACGGCTCCTGGACGGCTCTGCAGAGATTCGATTTAATCCTGTATTGACCACGATGATCCGGTCCCTCAAATTCCCTGATGTTCACAGTTACTTCCGGGTCAATAGACATGCGCAGCCTCTTCCGAACCCGTTTTTGGCAGTATTCTATGATTGAGTCTTGCTTTGTCATCTTCATATGCTCCATTCCTTATCCTTAATTATCCAGACATTGACCTGAGAATTCTCGACAAAATCTTGTCCTCTAACGTATGTACTTTTTTATTAGAGCTGTTGGTATATGCCTGTCTTGATCATCGCCTTGAACCATTATCATGGTTAACTGAAAATCTGATTCGAGGTCTGGTCGCCATTGTATCAGAAGACTTTCGACAGCATCCGGTCTTGTGATTTCACCAATGTGTTTTTGAAGATAAAATACGTCCTCAAATGATACCGTACCTCTCCTGATAAATAGGTTTGCCTGTATCCGGTCGGCGTGTCGGATTTTCGTTTCGTTGTGTGCCAGGCATGTTATGAGGCTCGACTTTAAATTTTGTTTGCCAGACGACATCGAAATTGAAAGAACCTCCTTGCTCGCGAAGAGGAGTTGCATAGCTGACAAGCCATCGCGCCATAGACTTTGGGCAGAACACGTATATTGAATTGAATGAATGCCCCTCAATAATTGATCCATTCTATCCTTGATGATGCAAAAGGTCTCGTTGTGCTCGATGTTGAGAGAAACCGGTTCGGAGTGATGTTCATCCGGCAGCACGCCGATTATCCAGACCAGGGGAGCGTAGGACAGCGCCAGACCTCTTGCCTGCCAGAAAACATTGTCATCAATCGATCCCGTTACGATGATGATGTCTTTTCCTTTGAGATGAGAATCGATTAACCGTCTGTTGGCGACACTTTTCCCGCCCCCTGCAAGATAGACAGATTTCATTGGCGCAGCATAAAGTTTGGAGAGCTGTCGGCAAACTTTATTGCCAATATTTCCGGTTCCCAGAAAACAGGTGCCTTGTATATGATGCACAGCCTTTTGATTCCGCATAATGCTATTTAGCCACAATACGTCAGGGGGGTATTGCCTTAAGTCGTCGGTCACACTTAATGGCGAGTCAATGAGACAGCAAGTGCCCCCAGCATCAGGTGGAAGATTCTCATATCGGATCAGCTTGGTCATGCTTCCTCAATAGTTTTTCACTGTTTTAGGCTTATGCTAAATACCGAGATCACAAAGTGCTATCTTATCGTCACCTGGTGCTGGCGGATATTTGACCGAAAACCATATGTCGAAAACTGTCTGAACAAATATTTCTGGATGATCCAAAGGATATATGGAATGACGCAGCACTCTCAATACCTCTTTCGATTGCAATTCCAACTTGATTTCTTGATCGTCCATGGAAGGTGGGCAAATGGCCACTGTCCAGATAATCGGCTCCAGGTCGAGAAGCAATTTTCTTGCTTTAAGGAATTTATGATCCTCAATAGAACCCACAAGTACAACAATGTCTTTCCCATTCAAATTTCTTCCAATCTTATGGACGCCCTGAGCTTCGACCCATCGCTTCATTGAACAACTGCTGTCAGGCATATTGAAAAGCTGCAAATCCATGCTCATTCGGTTTGACAACATCCTGCCGATGTCTATGCCAGTTGACCCAACCCCCAGGTAAGCAGCTTTAATCCGGCCTTCGAGGTCATTTTTTCGTTCAATGCTCATCGCGCACATGTTTGAAGCCGGTGAATACACGCGTATCGCAGGTGAAATACCGAAGACGGCCATAAAGCTGAATGCGCCAAAGCCGTACAGGAACTCACGTCGGTTTATTTCCTTTCTTTCCAGTTCAGTCATTTATGAATCCTATATGTTTTTTCCCTTCGTGTAATATCTTGGTACTGATCTCTTGTTTCAATGCCTGCAGCATAATTTCATGACTAACTTTTTTCTTCGGGTAGAATGCGTAACGGTCCCGCACGACCCGGAAATCTCCCGGCGCCAGACTGGCCAATTTCCTCAATTCCGTCTCTACTCCGTCAGACATGGTCTCATCTGTGAGTGAAGCGAGCATCTTCCGGTAGAAGACGATGTTTCCTTCCGGCTTTAGATAGTGAAAGCCGATCTTCTGGTTGAATCTGCGAATGGATGCATTGTCGAGATCTCGCATGCGGTTGGTAGTACAGATAAGGATTCCCCGGAAGCGTTCCATCTGCGTCAGAAATTCATTCGTAAAGCTGACCTCCCACGACCTTACGGCACGATCCCTGCTGAAAAGTATCGAATCAGCCTCATCGATGATCAGGATAGCTTCTTCGGATTCAGCCTCCGAAAAGGCCGACGCGATGTTTTTTTCGGCAGATCCAACCCAACAATCGAGAATATCGCTAAGCCGCTTGAAAATGATCTCACGCTTGAGGTGCAGGGCGAGATAGCGGGCCAGTTCGCTCTTGCCTGTTCCCGGTGGTCCATAGAAGAGAAGATTGAAATTCCTCTGGTCACCTTCTCGTGCAGTCCTCAGATAACGATCAAACTCCTCAAGTTGGTTTATGACAGCCGGGAGATCGCCCTCGATATTCAGACCTTCGAGGGAATAATCCTTTTCGATTTTTTCCTTCTTGCGAGGCTCATTTCCATCGTCGAGCAGCATCTTATGAGCATCCAGGGCCATCAGAAACGTTTCCTTGAATTTTTCGTCCGATGGCAAACAGGAGATCAGCGCCTTCTTGATGGCCATATTAACGACACCTGCATTTAGCCGATAGCGTGTTGACAGGTCCGTTATCTCTTCGGATCTAAAAAACCTTTTCACTTTATTCTGCCGCAGAACTGATTCCCAAACCTGAATTCGTTGTTTGTGATTGAAAGGTTTGAATTGCAGGCTGAAGGCAAATCGCCTTCGGACAGACTCTTCGATGCTCCATGTGTTATTGGTGATCCATATCATCCTTGCGCAAGGCTCTTCCAGGAACTGATTCAGCCATCCTTTGTCCTGTGTTTCGCCTGTCCTCAGCCAGGAATCTTCTGTGTTCAGGAGATTGTCCGCTTCGTCCACGATGATCAACGAACTGTTAGCGTTGCCAGTCATGTTCAGACAGGCGATAAGGGCTGCCCGCCTGCTGCATGACTCATTTGACGTGTCCCTCAGAATCTCGTATGTGGGGATACCCGTTTTCCCTGCTATACCGTGAGCATAACTTGTCTTGCCTGTTCCGGCTGGGCCGTAAAGCAGAATGTGTACCGGTTCTGCGCCTTTGGAACCGAGCAACTTCAAAACATGTTCCGTATGTTTGGGATTGGTTAGGTGGCTCTCCAATGGAATGGCCTTTCTTGACATCCTTGTAAACAGATGTTTCGATGTCCATTGGGATGCGGGTTTCCTGAAGAAGTCATCAAATGTATCCGATACAGTCAAACTGTGCCGGTCCATTTCATAGAAGCCGATTCTTGAGAGAACTCCACCAAGAACCCTTTGAAGTCCTCGCTCATTGACATCCAGAATTGTTGTCAGATATTTCCGTCCGGTGGGGCTATAACATTCCAGGTGTCCCAGAAAATAATTCTCGGCATGATTCCACGTTGACACGACATAAAGAAAGCGGCAGAAATCAGCTTCCTGATCCGTGAGCTTGAACATTGTTTTAAACTGCCCAATTTTCTTCTCAGATTCACAGCCCCCCTTAAAGGAAAGTGCGTCGATCCGCTTTTCCAAAAGATTTTTTACGTGGAGAAAGAAAACCTCCACCCGCTTGTTATGCGACTGTCTGAGAATCCTTGCCAGTGTGTCGGGGCACTCTTCCGGATCCTGAAGTTCCTCTTCAAAGTCTGAAGGGAGCTTTTCCTTTTCTCTATTGCTTAATCGGCTCACAAGGTAAAATCCTGCTTCAAACATTTCCTGGCGCAGAATCCACGTAAGTATCTGCATGGTCGCACTGTCCATCATGCAGAACCGATCGAGTAGTCTCAGCATATAATTGGCACACTGGATCAGGACATAACGTTCGTTCTTATCGAGTGAAAGCCGTGTTACATAATGGGTGTTTCCCGTTGAAGGATACCGTAGCATTATTTTCTCCTCCTTTTGTTCATTTCAATCCCTTTTCCCCAAACAGGCCTCTTCCTGCCAAAGATTATCCGAGGAAGTATGTCTGCGTCGGGCAAAGTCTGTGCGGTCTGCCGGCAGTTGCCTTTATTGTTGTACAGGCCCTGCGCCTTAGATGCTTCAGCCCGTCTGAATCGAAAAGAGTTATGCCCCTGTCGGTTATCGATCGGATAACAGTCCAGTGTTCATGGGCTCCATCAAGGCTGAGAAGGATCGTCCGCCTTTCTCCCGTATTTTCTCCTTCACCGAGAAACTGCATCATTTCAATCCAGAAATCACCGATTCCAATCTGGGGCTTTTTGTGAAATGGAATTGACCGCTGGATGCCGTCACGTATGACTTCGCGCAATATGCCGCCAAGGACATGGATGTTCATGCCCTCCGTGAGAATCGTCGGCAGCTCTTTTATATCTTTGAGGTAGAAGACGATCTCTTTAAAGAGTTCCTGCGATTGATCGTCATTTAAGTTACGGATGATTCGCGCAGCATTCACGACACTGTAAATACCGCACATGCAGTCAAGCTTGCCCTGTTCATATGGTCTCAGTCTCATGGGAGAGCCTCCATTGAATTTCATTCAAGTATCTTTCTGAGATGGTATTTTACTATGACATCGTTTCATATCGCGAAACGATTCGTTTATTGTTTTTCGGGGATGTTTTGTTGTTAAAAAGGCAAATAATTACAGCAGTTACGGGGGAAAATGGTTTTGCAATATTGAACTCTTTTCTCTGCCACAATCGGCTTTTCCAATGAACCTCTTGCATGCCGGTATTTTACTGTGGTATCGTTTCATACCGCGAAACGGTCATGCTAAAGTTCAGGAGGAATGTTTTATGGCTAAGAAAATGGAACCCCACATTAGTTACGGGGAAAAGCTGATCAGCTTGTTTTTTCGGCTGCTTTTTGAAGGAAGAAGTTATTCATTAAACGAGCTCTGCCGCATCCTCAAATGCTCCAAACCTTCCGTGCTCAGGATACTGAACGATATCCGCAAGTCCTATGGTGTAGTCCTCGATGAAGAATTTCGAGGGAGGGAGAAATATGTCTGGGCCAAGAAATCGACTAGCAAGCAACCCATATTATCAATGACGGAGTCGGAATGGCATGTCCTCAGCATGTGCAGGACCTTCACGGAGCATCTATTGGGAAGGAAACTGTTCGAGGAAGCGACGCAAGCACTCCTGAAAAGTAAGACATATCTGCAGGACGGTGACAAGGTGACGACTGGCCACTTTGCCTGTTTTCGCCCCGGAATGATAGACTACACACCGTATCATGAGATCATACACACCCTGATAAAGGCTATGGACTCAAAGAAGATCTGTTTGATCACTTACCAGTCCATTGCGGAGAGAAGGGCGAAGTCTTACTACATCATGCCTTTCAAGCTCTTTTCCCATCAGGATACCGTTTATCTCCACGCACGCAAGGCAAGGACACCAGGTCAAAAATACAGGGCGCCGGAATTTGATCCTCTTTTAGCTGTTCATAGAATGAAGAAAATTGAGATTACAGATCGTGGATTTGAGCGGCCTCAGAATTACGACTTCGATAGGATTTTTAATTTGAACTTCGGCGTTATAAAGGACGAAGCTTTTGAAGTTGAGGTAGAATTCACTGGCTGGTCTGCCCGTTATGTGGCGGAGCGAGTCTGGAGCCCGGATCAGAGAATTAAAAAGCTTGGAAAGAATAAGATCCGGCTTAATTTCACGGCCTCATCGGAGCCGGAGTTGGTGTCGTGGATTCTGTCATTCGGGGAGGAGGCGAAGATTTTGAAGCCTGAGTGGATAGTCAAAGAAATCTTGAATAGAGTTAAAAGGACAGCCTCGTTATATTGCAAGTAAAACATAGCAGGCTATGCAGAATTTGATTTGAATATTCATAGAATGGTTTATGCGTGGATAATCTGGTAGAATTCTCCACGATATTACCTCAAAGTTTGAAATCATTCTTTTGATTATCGCCAGAATCTGCACTGCCTTAAGAATGTTCATCATAGATACGGATTAAAGGTTCGCTTTGGGGTGTCTGTATGATTTGGCGTTGCCTTCCCTTCTTTTGGCGGATTTTGTCCATCCCCAATTAAACTAAAAGCAATTTTTTGTTAACCCAAGTTCATGGCATGAAAATTACATATGAGTATAGGCGGGTAGTTGCGTGGTTCAGAGTCGGTGTTTGGGCACTACATGTTTATTCAGTACTTTGTTTTGGAAATTTTTAACTAAGCTTCCTATAAAAGTATTTACTAATTCTTTTTTAATTTCCTTGTTGGGGATGGGGAATTTTTCCAGCCATTCCTTGAAGTCCTTAAATAACTCAACATAAGAATCATCATTATGAGAAATTAAAGTAAAAGTGCCATATATATAATTATAATAAACATCATATTTATTTTTGTTTTTTTCACTTATTTTTATTTTGCTTACGAATCCATTTGAATTTTTTTCGAATATCCCCAATTCTATGCCATCTTCTTCCAATACCCCTTCTTTCTCATACGTGAAATATATGTATATAAAATGATCGTTTATTTTTAATCGCTTACTGAACCATAAAACATTGTCTTGGGATAAATCGAAGTCTTCCTTTATTTCCCGATCTTTTGGGTTCTTAGCCCATTTATTTATTTTTAGCACATTATTAAATTTTGGTTCTGTATCTCTTGGTAGTAACTCATCTATTTTAAGATCTTCATACCACTTTTTACAAAGAGATAGATTCCTCTTTAAAATTAAATAATAAACATCTCTCCAATTTTTTTTCAAATCATCAATTTTGCAATTTGCCCACTCTGCGTCGCAACATGACCATTCCAATAATTCTTTTTTCTTTTCATCAGCAGTTAAGTTTGGTTTCCCTATTTTTATAAAATATTTTTCCAATCTTTTTTGTGTATCATCATATAATTGATCTTCTTCTTCGTTATAATTATCCCTGTTTAAAGGGTTCAATTTCCTAGCAGGCACATTATCTTTATCAATCCTATTTAACGAATATGGCCAAGCTCTAAGGTTTCCATTTGTTTTGTACCAATATGTTATTGTCCGTGGTAGCCCTCTTTTACTATCAACATACTTAGATGGAGAAATATGATCCCAGTCAAATGGGACATTCGTGTCATCTAGATGATAATGTTCTTTTTTGAAATGATTAGATAGAAATTCTCGTTGAGCATATAAAATCAATTCTTTATTGAAAAACATTTTAACAATAAATTTACCCAAACTAGTATCTTTAGCAAACTTAAGATGTAACTCTTTATTTTTTGTTGGTTTATAATTTTTAATACAAATCAAGCTATTTCTGTTGTATTTTTTTTCATAGTTTGGAAAAGGTATGAGTATATTATCTATCATCGCTCTTTGAATTGTTGAAGAAGACCAAAAGTATTCTTTTTCTAGCGTTTTGACACAAGGCCAAACATTCGATAATAATTTTGCATGATCCCTCTGTTTTTCCCCTTTACCAAGCCATACAAAAAGAGTAATCATGCCAATCATTTTTCTGTGCAAATCAGAATCAGTATTAAAATAAAACCTGTCCTCCTTGATCATTAACCTATAAAGCAGCATAAACATTACCTCTGGAGCATTATCCGCTATCTTGGACATTATCAAATAGGGGAGTCCGTAGGGATTCTGTTCTTTGTTATACTCTAATAAATATTTTGCATATTCAAGCAACACTTTATTATCATAATCCTTTTTAACCATGACATTTTCCAAAAACTCTTCAAAATCCGTTAGCTGTTCATCCATCGTTTTTTGAAACTGTTTAGGTTTTATTTTCATGGAAATTGCTTCTCTGTTTTCTTTTTTCTTTTTGTTCTGAAACAACCTGTAAGCAATTGTAATAAACCGAGACGGCTTAAATAGCCCTTCACAAGAACTCTCAATTTTTATTTGAAGACCTGGCTTATCAATATGTGATTTTAATATGGAGTAGTTTAACTCTTCCCCTCTCAAAGGAGTACCACCTGCATTTAATCTTATAAAAAGATTTTCAACTTCATCAGTTTTATTACCGGACTCTTCCTGCAACTCTGCATTATGGCTATTTTCATCAATATCAGCCGGTTCTTTGTCTGTGTTTTGAGATTTTGTATAATCAATATCTTTTTTAAATTTATCAAAATCAAGATACAATGCAGGTATTTCTTGCGCATCTTCTCCATCAATCATATTCCTAACTGTGTTAACAATTTCTTCTATTCGTTTTGCTATTTTAGCTTCAGTGTCTAATTCAGGTTCTTCTTTGCTCTCCAGATTACCCTTTTTTTTTGTTTGAATATTATTCTTCCAGCGTATTTTTATTTGCTTCCAGTGTTCCCATTTTTCTATTTTTTCTTTCAAAACCTTTTTATCTTCATTATTATTCAAAGCCGTTTCTAAAAAGAATTCAAAAGGCACGGGGAGCAGCGCATCATAAGGATAAAATTTATCCAAAGGCTCTTCTAAGTGATCTTCTACCTTATAAATATCCATAGCTTTTCGAATGTTTTCTGAAGTTAATGTTTTTGTATTGTCTATTCTTTGATAACCCCAAGGGTGAGATTTTGTAATAACCCGGAAAATATATTTCCTACTGTCTTCACCTCTGGGCTTTTCCAAATCAATGAATATTTTAATTCTATTATTTGAATCTCTGAAAGTTTTTTTGCCAAAACCTAAACAAATAGCTGTAGCCCTTTGTTGGCCATCCAACATTTCGAATGAACTTTTATTTTCTTCTGGCTTTTGATTGGGTGACAATACAAAAGCACCCACCGGGAACCCTCTTAACAAAGAATCCCAAAGATTTTCAATTTGATTTGGTTTCCATACAAAACCTCTTTGTACAGTTGGCAAAGAAACTGTTCTATTTGCAACCCATGTGGATATTTCTGTTAACGAATATGATTTTTCTTTCATGTCTGTGATCCTCCCTCGAAAAAATGAACATACAGTGTTCTATATATTGAGTTGAGGTTGGGATAGAAATACGTCGCGCGCAGTTTCTAAGTGGAGAGTTACTGTTACCAATTCATGTACCCTCTCGGTATGTACAGTGGGTTCATAATTGCACACCATGACCTCGTTTCCGCAAGTCCCCTTTTCATCCGAGCCGTCAACATCTAAGTCCTACATGTGACAATTATGGATGGAAACGACATAACTTATTTCTGTTTGAAATCAAGCATTTTCTTCAAGGTTGACGCTTCACTGACTACAGAAGTTGTCACTACCAATCCTGACGCTCTCCTCAACCATCCACCCTCTTTTTCAATTCCTTCCCGACCTTGAAAAAGGGTAATTTCTTCGGCTTCACTTCCACAATTTTTCCGGTTCTGGGATTCCTGCCCGCGTAGGGTTTATAATTCCTCACAGAGAAAGCTCCAAAGCCCCTGATCTCGATCCTCCCACCCTTCTTGAGAGTGTCTATGAAACCATCAAAGACCAGATTTATAATCTCCCCCGCCTGTTTCTCAGTAATATTTTCCCGTGAGGAGAGTAATGTTACAAGATCTGATTTGTTCATGGAGTACTCCTTTTTACAGTCTTCTTGGAACGGGTTTTATCTCTCGAATCTACTTTCCCAGGATACCCCAGCCTGTCTCTGATACAGGCGACAAGAGATTCCAGTTCTTCCTCGTTCAAACGCAACAGAAAATCGAGGTTAGCATCCGTCTTTAACACTTTTCTGAGGATTTCCATCAGTTCATTCTTGGTCATATGCGCCTTCTTTCCAGTAAAACAATGTCATTTATATATATAAATTTACAGAATTACAAATAATTTACCATGAAAGGAGGGATAAATTTACATTATTTTCAGCCGTATTTTAGATGCATATTTTGTCAAAACCAACTCAAAGAAAGGAAAATAATCTTATCCCGGAAATATTTTTGCCCTTTCAGTCTATCACCCACCCATCATCCAGCAGTTCATCTATAGACGCATAGATAATAAAGTCTCGGTTCCTTATGTCTGTACTGAACATATTCCCGAGACAAACTTTAGTGATATCCTGCACGAGAACGAAGCCAAGCTCCGGCACGACCGTCTGCTCCTTGTATCTTTTCAAGGGCAGAATGGGATGCCTTGCCCACTGGCTTGGACTAGCAAAGCGCTTCTTATCACGCTCCCTATTCCTCTTTGCTGCATCATCTGCTCTTGTCATATCTATACGCTGACCTCCTTTTATTATTCTGTGTCAGATCTTCGTTGAAGAAGCATGCTGACAATCAAAAAATAAAAAACCCGCGCTAAAGGGCACGGGTGGTCAGTTACGATATTTGATTGTTCCCGCCTTTAGCACATTTCTAGAGCGGAGCAAGTAGCTAAGTAAATCACCGCTGTTTTGTAGCTAATTTAAGCACTCCAATTAAAATGTCAAGAGAGTTTTATCTCAATAAACTTCTCCATGAAGACCCTCGTCGTCGAGGCCAGATCATCATCAAGGATTTTATAGACCTTCCCGGAAATGAAAGATGGGACACTGCCATAAAAGGCGTGAGCAATACCTCCCGTGATGCAGGCAAGAGTGTCACTGTCACCGCCAAGAGAAACGGCGTTACGTATTGCGTCCTCATAATCTTTAGATTCCAGAAAAGAAGTGATAGCCTGTGGTACCGTCCCTTGACAGGACTCGTCGAAATGATAGTCAGGCCTGATTTCATCCAATTTCATTGAGAGGTCATACCCAAAAGTGGTCTCTATATATTTTTCAATTTCCTTCTTGGATTTTCCAGTTCTCGCCAGAAATATCGACGCTGCTGTCGCTTGGGCGCCTTTTATGCCCTCAGGATGATTATGGGTAATCTCCGTATACACTTTTGCATTTTTAAGAACTTCCTCAAGGTTGTTGAAGGCGAAACCAACAGGGCTGATTCTCATGGCCGCACCGTTTCCCCAGCTATTATATGGCTTGTTGTCCGAACTCTTTGCCCATCGATGAAAGGCTCCGCCGTAACCTCTGTCGGGATACTTCCGGTAATACTCTTTCAGTAGAATACCGTAGTGTTCATTGTTCAATATAGCAGCCGCCAGTGCGATGCTAAGGACACTGTCATCCGTAAAGTCACAGCCAGGACTAAAAAGTGGGAATGTCTTTGTTTTGATCCTGTTCCATTCATAAACGGACCCGATTATGTCTCCTGCTATGGCTCCAAGCATATTGCTTCTCCTCTACACATATGACCATTTCGTGGATTATACTTACTTTCATAATAGCATTCTTGTGTAAATCGTGATAGTTAAATACGCATGTAATGTCGAAGATTAAGATATCGGAACCATTCAACCTTATATGAAGGTGCCATGCACTGATTACTGAAACCCCGTTTCGCAAAAGAGAGCTGGGTTTTGCATTTTAATAATTCGATGAATAATATTTTATCTGGTCTTCCTGATACCCATAAGGAAATAAGAAAATGGATCTTATTCACAAGAATCCTTTTCGTATTTTAGGTTTACCCGTTACAGCCACTGAAAAAGAAATTGCCAAAAGGATTTCTGATTTATCTATTATAACTGAAATAGGTAAATCTAGAAACTTTGATACGGATTTCCCCTGCCTTTCATATATTCGAAGAACACCCGAGACCATTAAAGAAGCGTCAAGTCAAATTGAACAGACCGGAAACAAACTTTTTTGCTCCCTATTTTGGTTTTGGAAAAACAATAGCGTGGATGAACTGTCCTTCGATATGCTTATAGATGGCAAAATTGAAAAAGCAATAGCTCTTTGGGAAAAAAGTATTCAAGACGGAAATATCACAAAAAAGAACTATTCCAATGCGAGAAATCTGGCACTTCTATATCTTAGTTTATCTCAGAGTCAAGGAATAATCAGACATGATTATCTGACGAAGGGTTTACAACTTTCTGCCAAAGTCCTTACGAAAGAAAACCTAAGTGAATATTGCATTATTGTTGCTGGTCCGCAATATCCATACGATAGGGACAAAATAAACAGATCTTTTATTGACGAGTTTTATAAATTTGCAGGAAATTATGTCGAATCACTTGATGGGAATTCAGTATGCGATTTGATGGAGGCATCAAAATCATTTTCTGAAAATATAGGCCAATACTTAATAGAAAAATTAATTAGTAAACCAAAGCACAATATTGAAAAGAATATTGAGGGAACAAAAGAAAAAAGGAAGGACAATCCCTATAATGCAGTGGAATATGGTAGAAAACTTTATGAACTAACACAAGATGATTTGTATTTTCTAAAAAATACTTTAACGATTAAAGATTTACACTATCAGGTTATAGCTGACAAGATTGCCGGTGAAATTCTTCAATGTTCCATTGATTTCTTTCGATCTTATAAAGGTGACATTGAATATGAACAATGTGATGAATCTTTAAAAGTGTCGCAACTCGCCAGTAGGATAGTGGTTGGCGAAAGAGTCAAAGAGAAAATTGACGAAGATATATCTGTAACAAAAAGGTGGCTTGAAGATCTGCATGTACGGAAGGAAATTGATTCCAATTTTGAATATATATCAAGCCAGTTAGACGACATTGAAATCAAAAGGATTGCCGCAAATAAAGACACTCTTCTAACTATTGCTCATGATCTTGTTTATGATTGTAAGCCAAAATTACTTGAAATAAAAAAGCTTTTCGGCATAGGGAGCGAGAAGATCCCCTTACTAATTGTTGACGATAAATTTATAGATAATAGGAATAAATGGCCCGTGCGTAATAGTAGTGATCACAGCCTGGAAATCACTGATGGGAAGTATATCATTGATTCTATCAATAGAGAATCAACAACTGAAGTATGGACAGATAGCAATATAGGCTTCTCCTGCCTTGATGATTTTACAATTGAATGCTGTGTGGAAAAATTAAAGGGTCAAGGTAATGTCATCAGTTTGTTTTGGGGAAAGGAAATAATTAATAATGAAAATACATGTAACTTTTTCACAATGACACATGACGGATATTGCAAAGTGGGAAGTTATCCATTGGATTGGGGTAGTGGATCTAAGTGGGAAAAATGCCCCCATATAAATGATAGTGCACCAAATAGGCTGATTGTAAAGAAAGCGAAGAATAAAGTTGAATATTTCATTAATGATAATTCTGTTCACGAGCAGATCGTCAACTACTTCAGAGGATATAACATTGGAATTTTTATAAATCCAAAAATGAAAATAGCAGTTAAATATATTCGCCTTTATGATTCGTATGTGACTGATTTCAATAAAGTCAGGAATTATAATCTGTATCTTTCATGGAGCAGTTCTGTTGTGAATACTGCACTAGATTTATGTAATAGTTACTCAAACGAAACACACGATCATGATAAAGCATTAAACTTTATCGAAAGTTTTTCTTCTTTTGACATCTTGCCAGAACTGCGGGGGAGGATAAACGAGAACAAAGAGATCATTAAAAAAACCAAACTAGTTTCACAGCTTATTGATTGGATTACTTATCAATTAAAAAACGTTTCAGATGCAAAGAAAAATTCATATTCAGAATTGATACAATTTCCTACTATTGCGAAGAATCTTATCGCCAACTGCAAGAATCCTCTACTCGAAATTAAAAATGAATTGGGTCATGCTGACAGTTTCTATTTAAAGATCAGTAGTGCAGTCGCAAATAGTGCACTCGGAATGTGTATAGATTACGCAAACGCAACTAAAAAATATGAACAAATAATGGATATTGTGAATAATATAAATAATTTGGACATGGAACCTGAATTAAGAAATAGATATTTTAACAACCAAAATATACTGAATGAGAATTTATTGCATGCACGAGTATCTCGATCTACAACTTCTAAAACTCCCTGTTATGTTGCTACTATGGCTTTCGGTGATCATTGCGCACCGGAACTTATGATATTAAGACAATTTAGAGATTGTGTGTTGAATCGATATCGACTTGGAAGAGCTTTTGTGAAGGCTTATTATAATTATTCTCCTTACTTTGTCAAAAGATTCGAAAACTCAAGGGCAATGAAGAAGATTGTCAGATTTATTCTGAAGGGATTAACGGAGGCATTAAAAAAATGAAGCGCTCGATTATTGTTCTGTTCCTTATGCTCTTGAGCATTAGTGCTTATGCTGTTGATACTGTATCTAACAGAGAGACAGAATTCAAATCAAAAATTCAGAACATTGATAATTCAATTGATAGTCTCAAAAAATCGAATACGGAACTTCAAACAACCATTGCTGATCAAAAGAAAAACATGGAAGATCTTAGAAAGTCTCAGAAGCAAAATGAATCACTTATTCAACAAACAACCGACTCTTTGAACAAAACTATATCTGCCCTCAGAGATATACAAAATGAAACACAAAATAAAATTCATATTATAGATCAAACCATCACCCAGAGGACATTATATTGGATCATGGCAATCCTTGTTGTTATGCTTCTTGGTTTAGCTATCTTCTTTTTCCTGAGAAAAAAAATTACCTCCAATGAGAATAAACTCGAAGAACAATTAAGAAAAACAAAAGAAGCCCTCGATACAGAGGCAATAAGACTGGATACAAAACTCATAGATTTACTTGAAAAACAGATGACCTTTGAGCGGCAGGAACACTTTAATTCGCATCACGAGAAAGAAATTGACCATTCCTTGCCGATCAAAGTCGGCGAAGAAATTTATCGTATGAGAAAAAGGATATCGCGTATGTCTGAAGACACTAAAGGTCTTGAGGCGTTGAAAAGCTCATTAAGGAGATTGGAAGAAGAGTTCAATTCAAATGGTTACGAAATAATTGATTTAATAGGTAAGTCATTTATTGATGGCTTGACAGTACAGGCTAGATTTGTTTCGTCAGATAACTTAAAACCAGGGGAACGGGTTATAACAAACGTGATTAAACCGCAGATAAATTTTAATAATATTTTAATTCGAGCAGCCGATGTTGAGGTTAGTTTAGGAGAATAATGATGGCAAGAACAAAAATTGATTTCGGAATTGATTTGGGAACAACGAATTCGGCTTTAGCCCGAATCGATGGTGGAAACATTAGTATCATTAAGAGTGATCGGTATCAAAAGGATACGACACCGTCTTGTGTCTATTTTACCAAACAGAAAATTCTGGTTGGGGACGATGCAATTCTCAAATATCAGGAGCATCTAAAAAAAGTACTCAAAAATTACAAAGGGTCATATTTAAGGAAGATGAACCCGAAGGGATTTACAGAATTTAAGAGAGCTATGGGGACAGATACAAAATATTTAAGTGAAGATACTAAACTGGCATACTCGCCTGAGGTCTTGTCGGCAGAGGTTTTAAAAAAGTTAAGAAGCTACCATCAAGATGAAGACATTGATGTCGCAGTCATCACCGTACCGGCAAAGTTTCGTCAAAATCAGATAGATGCCACCCAACGAGCCGCTGAATTAGCAGGATTTAGCTATTGCGAGTTACTAATGGAACCTATTGCTGCATCCTTGGCATTCGGTATGGATACAAAGAAGACCAACGGCTTCTGGCTAGTATTCGACTTTGGTGGGGGTACCTTTGATTCGGCTTTGATGAAAGTGGATCAAGGTATTATGAAGGTGGTTGATACTGAAGGTGACAATCGTCTTGGTGGCAGAGATCTTGACTACGCTATCGTGGATCATATTCTGCTTCCACACATCAAAGCTCATTATCAAATAGACAAAATTCTTTCAGACCCGAAGTCCAAAGATCTGATGAGAGATGTGTTAAAATTTTATGCGGAAGATCTAAAAATTGACCTATCCAATAAAAACACAGCTGACCTTTTTGTAGATGACACTATCATGCTAGATGATGAAGGTAACGAGATAGAGCTGGAAATATCGGAGATTAGACTGAAAGATTTTGAAAAAACTGTCCAACCAATTTTTCAGCGGTCTATTGATATTTCCTTAAAGCTTCTCAAAAGGAACAATATAGAAGGGGCTGACTTGGAGACAGTCATTCTGGTTGGCGGTCCGACGCGCTCACAAACTCTGAGAAGAATGTTGAAGGAGCAATTAACGCCCAACATTGATACTAACATTGATCCAATGACGGCTGTTGCCAGGGGTGCTGCTTTATTTGCATCGACATTAGATATTCCTTCAAAAATTCAGAAGAGAGACAAGTCCAAAATTCAGTTAGTTCTTAAGTATCCCGAAACCTCCGTGGAAACAGAAGAAAATTTAGGAATTCGCATTGCCCGAACACAAACAACCGCTGAAATTCCGCCGCAGATATTTATTGAAATCACCAGAGACGATAAAGGTTGGGCGAGTGGAAGAATAGAAATTAAAGACGATGCAGAGATCATTCCCTTATTATTGAATACTGGAAAACCTAATGGATTCACAATTAATTTATTTGACGCAAAGGGTAGCAGGTGGCCATGTGAACCATCGGGATTTACAATTATTCAAGGTTTAAAAGCTGCCAAAGCAACCCTACCTTATTTTCTGTGTATTGTAGCCTTTGATACACAAAAAGGGAAACCGCTTTTGCAATCGCTAGACGGTTTGGGAAAGAACCAAACGCTTCCAGCAAAAGGGAAAGGCATATTCAAGACACAAAAAGATATCAGGCCCGGCAAGAACGAAGATGAGATCCTAATACCCATTTATGAAGGTGATCCTGGTACGAGAGCTCTTTATAACGAGTTTGCCCAGATGACCGTCATCAGGGGCGAGGATATATCACAATTTCTTCCAGCCAATAGTGATGTTGAAATAACCCTTCATGTTGACGGTTCAAGAAGAATAACTGTGACAGCTGATTTCCCATACATTGATGAAACTATGGAAATATCCTTGGATAAAAACATTCAACCGACACCTCCAGCTCATGTTTTAGAAAGTCAAATTGAAGAAGCATTGAGTATTATAGCGACGCTCGAAGAAGAATCCTTTGAAGAGCAGTCAAAAAAATTGTCTGACGAATTAAGTTATCTATCAGAACTTCTTGAAACCGGAAGAGAAGATCCTGATACCAGACTCAACGTCATTGAACGATTGAGAGACGTAATGAAAGCTTTGGATAAAATGCAGGAAGAATCAGAATGGCCCAAGGTGGAACAAGAACTAAAAACTATACTTGAAAGACTTGTATTATCGAATCAACGATACGGCAATGAAAAGACAACCCAATTGGTTGATCAGTGTAATAAGAACGTCCAACTGGTTATAAAACAAAAAAATGAGAGCTTAGCCAGAGATTTGATAAAAGAAATTAGTGCGTTTAATTTTGCACTTATCGGCCAAGACACCGGATTTTGGATCGGTTATATAAAGCATTATGATGACAATTTTGATGATATCAATTGGACAGATAGAAGAGCGGCTAAGCAATTAATAACATCAGCAAAGAAAACAATCGCAACGAGTCCATCAAAACAAACTCTGCAGGAAATTGTGTGGAAACTTCGGGATTTATTGCCTGAAGAGATTAAGAGCAGTCTTGGAAAAATAGATGAAAGGCTTTTGCGCAGGGAATGATTCTGAAAAAACGCATATTATCTAAAGGTGAGATAATAAATGATACTTATGAGATTCAATTTTTCATTGGAGAAGGTGCGTTCGGAGAGGTCTATCGTGTCAAACACAAATATTTAGGGCTTCAGGTTTTAAAGGTCTTCAAGGAAGAATATACCGAAACCGCAGACACAGAAACCATTACCAAGGAAGCTAAAATACTATCGCGATTGACCCATCCCAACATTGTCAGAGTATTTGAAACCAACACATTTTATAAAAATGAAAACCCGTACTATTTCATTACAATGGGCTTTGTTTCAGGAGAACCTTTAAGCAATTTATTGAAAAGAAAAATACGATTATCGGTTCCACTTGCAACGTCGATTCAGAGAGAATTCTTATCAGGGTTGAAGTTAGCTCACGATCAGAATCCACCTATTATTCATCGGGATATAAGCCCTGATAACATCTTGCTCTCTTATGAAACAGATAAGCCAATAGCCATGCTGTCCGACTTTGGTTTAGCGCAGTCAGTGGATCAAATTTCCCAATTAGCTGCAGCCGCAGGAAAGTATATGTATTTTGCGCCTGAATGTTTTTGGGGAGTTCATCTTCCCGCCAGTGATGTTTTTTCCGCAGGAATTATTCTATATCGCATGATTACTGGCATACATCCTTGGGAATACAGTTTTGATAAGATATCAGACGATACGGAAGAAATTTCTACCATAATTATATCGGCCAGAAAGAAGCCGCCTCCTAAGCCGTCGTATAACAACGAAAAATGTGATGCGTGTCTTGAAGAGGTTATCCTGAAAGCCCTTTCTAAAGACATAGAATACCGGTATAAAAATGCCGGAGAATTCTTGAATGCTCTAAATTATGATTGAGGAGTTATTTTAGGGTAAACTCATGAGAGAAAAGTTCAGGCCGTTGATAAACAAAATGTAAAGACACCAGCTCAAATGGTCAATTAGTATATAAAGAATAATCTCATACATTGAAACATAAATGGGGTTTTTTAAATAACGTGCTAATAGAATTTACTGTCAATACTTTGTTTGTGTCTTTGTCAGGAATCTCTAATTTTAAATTAGGATGATAAATTATGTTCTCCTATTCTACCTCTGTAATGCTCACATGGCAGATTTCAGTCGTTGAGACATGCCAAGCGCGTCATCCCTTTATCGAAAAAGAACAGTTAATGATAGGACTTCTCAAGGTTGGTGACGTTCTCGATGAAGATGTTCGCTCGAAATCTAATTTGGAGATATCAGCTACAGATTTAGAAATCTTAGAGAAAGAAATAACACCCATAGATGAAACATTCAATAAATTGAGGGTCAACAGAATTGAGCTTCGGCGGACTATTCGCGGTCTTGCGGGTAAAGGAAACCATGTTCATCGAGAAAAAATCGTTCATAGAAGTGATAAAAGTAGACTATGTTTCAAGCGTGCAGAAGAAATCGCCCAACGAGGCCAGGCACTCACATTGAAACCTATTCATCTTCTTGTGGCCTTAATGGAGGAGCCAACAGAAATTATTACAGAGGCTTTAAAACAAATGGGCGTTAACCCAGATGCAGTGAGGGATACGTGTATCCCCATTAAAGAAAAAGAACCCATACCTACAGAGCATAGAAAAACATTAACTGGGAAAGAAATAGGAGGTGATCTCCTCACCAATTTTGGTATAGATTTGACAGAGCTTGCTAAGGAGGGGAAGATAGAACCTCTTATCGGTAGACACAAAGAGATACTGCAAATCATTCGTACTCTCAGTCGTAAAACAAAGAATAATCCCATGCTGATTGGTGATGCAGGCGTTGGGAAGACTGCCATAGTGAGAGGATTAGCATTGAAAATTGCTCAGGAAGATATTCCTCCTACATTGCGAAATAAAAGAATTATTGAAATCAACATGGGTGCGCTTGTAGCAGGCACAAAATATCGCGGAGAGTTCGAAAATAAAATAATAAAGATGCTCGATATCTGTAGTCGTAGTGAAGATATCATTCTCTTTATAGATGAAATTCACACTCTCGTCGGCGCTGGTAAGGCAGAAGGGGCCCTTGATGCCGCAGATATTATTAAGCCAGCCCTTTCAAAAGGTGAGATCATTTGTATTGGGTCAACAACCATGGAAGAATATAGAAAATACATTGAAAAGGACACGGCCCTGGAACGACGCTTTCAACCGATTATGATTGAAGAACCGACGGAATTGGAAACAATTGAAATATTGAAAGGGCTGAAGAACAGTTTTGAAAACCACCACCGAGTGGTGATTAGTCCTTCCGTCATTGAAGCAGCTGTGAGACTCTCTATCCGTTACATTCCTGACCGACATTTACCTGATAAGGCAATTGATACCATTGACGAAGCCTGTACTCGATTTAAGGTGAATATATCTAATTACAGCGATAATTTGGAACAGAACCAATCTGCAATTGGTGAAGTAACAGAAGAGATGGTTGCAGAGGTTATTGCGGACTGGTCAGGCTGTCCTACAGAGAAGCTGAGTTTAAATGACAGTGATAGGCTTTCGATCATGGAAAGTGAGCTGAAAAAGAGGGTGATTGGCCAAGATGAGGCTGTTACCCGATTGGTCCAGCTAATTAAGATGTCACGTACGGGTCTGCGTGATCCTCAAAAACCAATAGGAGTTTTTCTTTTCCTCGGACCAACAGGAGTCGGTAAAACCGAACTTGCTAAAGCATTATCTGCATTTCTCTTTGATTCGGAAGATGAGATGATCCGTTTGGACATGTCTGAATATATGGAAAAGCATAGTGTAGCCAAATTAATTGGTTCACCACCTGGGTATGTAGGTTATGAAGAAGAGGGACAACTTACTGAAAAACTGAGACGACGACCATATTCTGTAGTTTTATTGGATGAGATTGAAAAGGCTCATCCAGAGGTATTAGATATGTTCCTGCAGCTTTTCGACGAGGGAAGAATTACTGATAGCAAAGGAAGAACCATTAATGCAAGAAATTCGATTTTTATAATGACCTCAAATATTGGAACAGATTATACTAGAAAAATAACTCCCGGTTTCGAGCGACAGGAGGAAGGCGAAATCAGCGAGAAGTTTAAATCACATTTAAAGAAAAGGTTAAAACCAGAATTTATAAATAGAATTGATGAAATTGTGACGTTCGGAAACCTGAATTTAAAAGTTGTTGAAATAATAGCAACAGTCATGATTGAACGCCTTAAAACCAGACTGACTAATCAAGGGATAGAGTTAGAAGTTTCAAATGAGGCAATGGCATATATTGCCCATAAGGGTTATGATCCAATATTTGGTGTTCGACCTCTTGCCAGAATGATCGATGAAGTTATTGGAATACCCTTGTCAGAAATGATTATCAATAAAGATTTGACTAAAAATAGTAAAGTCATAATTGGAATTAGTGATAACAAAATTGTTTTTGCGAGGAGTGGTTGATGTCAAGTGTAACTTTAAGTTACGAAGAACTTGAAGCCCTTCATGATGTTTTGGAGGCGGCGCGATGTTTTTGGTATCCCCAGCAAGCGCATCGCTCCAGGGCTGCAGAGACGCTACAACTGGCAAATCGTCTATATTGGCGGATCGGTGAGTACTTGCCGAAAACGGGTACTCCGTCTAAACGATACGTAGCAGTAGCGCATTCCGCTCAAGGCGATCGCGTTGAACAGTTTCTGGATTTCATGGTCGATCTCATGACAGAGTACTCGAATGCGAATGACCCTTGGTGGGCTGATACAATCTTTGCCCCAAATAGTATCACAAACGTGCTGTCGCAGGAGGAACTACACAAGTTGCGCGACTCTCTTGGTAGGCTGGGGTTGACGTTGGAACTCCGAGCTGATGTCCCGCATGATCAGATGATTGCGACTCGAAGGAACATAGGCCCCTGGCCTCAGGAACTGAGTCGATAGCGTCCTCTAAAATACCCATTGAGATGAATCATCGGGGGCGGTCCTTACCCGCTTGTTTAGTCGCTCATGGGTGACGTGCATCAATGCTTTCAAAATGGTCTTCCCCCGATTTAGTATACACACCGAAGCGTTTCAGTTAATAAAGAGAACGGGGCAAACAACGAGCTATGAAGAAATCAGCACTGATGGCCGGGCTTCTATTATTCACAGTTATCTTGGCAACAGTTTTAGCTCATGCTGAGACAAAAACCTTCATCAAAGAATATACCTATCAGGCGAGCGAGTTTGACAGCAAAGCATCATGTCGCACTATTGCCCTTGAGCAAGTGAAGAGACTGCTTCTCGAAGAACTCGGCACCTATCTGGAAAACAATACAGAAGTAAAGAATTTTGAGCTGACAAAGGATAAGATTACTGCTCTGACAGCCGGTATTGTTCACACACAAGTCCTTGATGAGAAGTGGGACGGCAAATCTTACTGGCTAAAGGCTGAGGTCAAAGCAGATCCCGAGAATGTGGCAAAGTCCATTGATAGTCTCAGGAAGGATCAAAAGAAATCAGACGATTTAGAAGAAAGGGTAAAGAAACATGATGAAGCGTTGAAGGAAATAGACAAACTGAGAAGTGATATTGCACTTCTTAAGAATAATATGGAGGCACAAGAGAAATTCAATAAATCTATAGATACTCTCACGAGAGAGGAAAAAGCATCCGCAAACATCCCGTCACTTACCGAAGACCAGGGTCCACAAAAAAAGAAGATTCCCCCTGTGGCTCGAGTGAAAAAAAAGACAAAGAATAAAATCGCATCAACATCAACCGACACTGTACTTCAGTATGTGGGCTCTAACAAGGCTAAAAAATATCACTATCCAAATTGCCAGTGGGCCAAGAGAATCAAACCTGAAAACAGGGTCACATTTAACTCAGCCAAGGAAGCACGCCAAGCGGGATATGTTCCTTGCAAGGTATGTAAACCGCCAATTTCTGATTGAAGGGCAAATTTGGAGGTTTGTATATGGCGTCTACCTATTATTCTGATGAGGAAATACGGAGAATGCTAACCCTGAGAGCGATTGAATGGGCAGCTTGGCCCACATATGTTACGCAGCCGATTGTGCCCATATTGTTTATTTTTTATCAGTGGTACTTTGTTTTGTTTTTTATATTCATTGTGGGCGTCCCTTGGTGTCTGCTACGATATCATCTCACAAGCTTTCATCTTGCGACTTTGGTCGTTCCGGCTGTTGTCTGGTTAAAATGGCCCGCAGCCATCGGAAGCAGTGTATACCTCTTTATTCATGATCAATATGTTGCGGGTATTATTGCCATACTATACCCTCTTATTGCAGGATTCATAGGAATTCCAGGTAAGGTAGGCGTTATTGAATTATCCTTTGCAAAGCAATTGGGTTATGTGGACAAGGATGCTACATTATAAATACAAAGGATAGCGTGCTAAGGAAACGGTGCTAATCAGCAAAAAGGATATGCAATGAATTTATTAAAGAGATTTTTCAATCGAGATAAGAAAGATTTCAAAGCGAGTGAACAAGAGAAAAATGACGAGAGCCAGACTATCAAAAGAAACGATGCATTTAAATATATCAAAAATAAATATGGGGTTGATTGTAACATTTACAGAAAATTATCTAACGTGATTCACGCTCATTCAGTAGCTGCTGCTAATGAATTTGCAGAAGTCATTGGAGGAAAGTCTAATGAAGATTTAATTCACTTTTTCTTTGACTACTTCCTTTGCTTTTATGCTGCGGCAAAACCAGATAATCTTCACGGAACCAATAAAGATGTTAATTCAGGATTAATTGATGGAATACATATTGAACAGTATGGAAATGCTTCTGCCCAAGTCATTAAAACCATTCTAGACCTTTGGACAACCCAGGACAGATGCTTCCTTAAAACAGATGTTGCTCTGTTTAAAGACGGAAGTGCCGGTGACAGGCTTAGATTATCAATTGCGATAGCATCTTATTGTGCAGGTAAAGAAGTCGGTGCGGCCGAAGGATTAACACTTATCGAGCCATTCAAAGAAATTCAAAATTCAAAACTTAGCAGTATTGATGCCTTCTTTAGAATATTCAAAAAGAATAAACAAATCGGACATTGAGGCCGGCGAACTTAGTCGTCACATTCTTTCAATCCGAAATCAAAGTGCCCCAAAAATATCAACCTCACGCCTTGTAGGCGTAACTAACGAATATGGCGAAAGTGGGGAGAAATCCATGAAAAAAATCACCACCACAGTTTTATCTTTCCTATTTCTGAGTTTCGTTGCTATCTCAGCCTTCGCTTTTCAAGCTGACATTACAAAGGTCTGCTTCTCTCCCAATGGCGGGTGCACCGAATCGATAGTCAAAGAAATCAATGCTGCAAAATCAGAAATCCTCGTTCAGGCATATTCATTTACATCAGCCCCAATTGCCAAGTCTCTGACAGACGCTTTCAAAAGAGGTGTCAAAGTAGAAGCAATACTCGACAAGAGCCAGCGGAAGGAAAAATACACAGCAGCCACCTTTCTTGCGAATGCCGGCATTCCTACCTTTATAGATGATAAACATGCCATAGCCCATAACAAGATCATGATTATTGACAGGGAAACGGTCATTACTGGAAGTTTTAATTTTACAAAAGCTGCCGAGGAAAAGAATGCGGAGAATTTGTTGATCATAAGGAATAAGGATCTGGCGGGGATTTATATAAAGAACTGGGAGAAACACAAGGAACATTCTGAGAAGTACGAAGGGAGGTAGATATGAGTCTAAATAAATCTACTTAGGTGATTTATTAAAATTCTGAATTTTCTTCTCATTAAAAATACTCAAAAGAACTTAGACAAAAAAGGAAGGTAAGGTCTTATGAGTAACAAAGAACTTGATCCTCTGCGTAGTCTTTCAATTTATCTTATTAAAAAGGACAGAAAGAATATTGATGAAATTGTGAGGCCAAAATCTTACGGCTACGATGCGCCAATAACACATGATGGAGAGAAAATTGGACATCTTTTTGTTAAACACACTGTAACCAAATTACCAAGATGGGCGGCTCTTTTTGATGGATACATCGACAAATCGCAAATTGGGAAAGTCGCTTCATCTTCAGCGGTGCTACTTATTCCATGTGAGCCACAATATTTTGCCATTACTTTTGGACAAGGTAGATACCTCCTTTGTCCCGATTGTTGGGAAGAACGGTTTGGACTTCTCGCAGCATTAAACTCAATTGGCGAGAATTCGATAAAGAGCATAGACAAAAGAAGTTTTGATGCTATATCAAAACATTCCAGGGAACAAGCAAGTTATGAAGTTGGAGCTCAAGATTTTGGGTTAGATATTGAACGAGATCTTCTTAGGGCTGTAACCGGCTCACCCATAGATCCACGACTGGGAAATCGTCTCGCCGGTATGGATGCTCTAAAGACTATTGTCAGGGTAAAGATATTTAATATCCCACAGCTACTTGAGTTGTACTATAAAAAATATCAAGATACAGCGTATAAAACATATTTCCCATGGGTCGAACACCTGATGGAAATAAAGGACCGAGAAACCTGTAATCGTCTTGATAACCTTATGGTCGAGATAATCAATAAGAAAGATTTTACCCGTTGTTGGCTAGCGGCCCCCGATATCATGGAATGGGATCAAGTAGATGGGTTTCGATATTTTTCTAAAGTGGCACCTCTACATCATGACATTAATTTCTCTGATTTTATAAAATCATTGCCTGACGATACAGTAATTGACCCAGATATTCTTAGAAACAAATATATAATCTGTATTGGTGAGGATGATCTAATACTTTTTAAGTGGTCAATTTATAAGTGCATCTATTGTGAAATTGATGATCAGGATGATTCTTACTTGTTGAGTGGCGGAAAATGGTATCGTGTAACACGCAACTTTGTTAAAGAAATAAATGACGCTTATAACAATATACCCAGATATAACGGACAACTACCGGAATATAATCATCGCTCAGAAAGTGACTATAATAGAGATGTTGTATCTGTTGATCCAGATTCATTTGCATTAATGGATGGAAAAATAATTCTACATGGTGGTGCTAATAATAAAATTGAGTTCTGTGATCTTTATTTGAAACCAGGATCTCTGATACATGTAAAACGTTATGGTGCATCGAGTGTTTTGAGTCATCTTTTTTCTCAAGGAGTGGTGTCTGGCGAATTGTTTCAAACAGATGCTAAATTTAGAGAAGGAGTTAATAATTATCTTCCTGATACTCATAAACTCGCTGATGTCATAAATCCACCATCTCGGGGACAGTATACAGTAGTCTATGCAATTATAAGTGACTCTCCTGGAGATGCATTAGAACTTCCATTTTTCTCACGTCTTAATATTAGATACGCAGTTAGACGTCTTGAGGGATATGGATATAATGTTGCCCTGGCAAAAATCAGCGTCAATCATGAGTTGAAGATTACTAAACGTCTAAAGTCACATTAAAAGGATCGCAGACGGGGTTAAAGAACCTTTGTGGCCCTTTTGGTTTTATTCTTTCATCTATTGTTTCTAAAGATCAGCAAGCAGTTGAAAAAGAAGCCGTTAAAAATGGAACACGTAAACCGTTCATTGATTTAAGAATGACAAATGAAGGTATAAAATGGATAGTTTCAATGAAGACGATAGAATAATCCACAAAGAAATACTCTTCAAATCCATCAGATACTTAAATAATTCAGATTATGATGTCAGGTCAAAAGGGATGGTTCAGTTGAGGGAGGAAAGCAAAAGTTCTGAATTGGCTCGATCTAAACTTCGAGATCTCATTTACGACAATGATGGTTGTTTACGTATGCTCGCTGCAGAAGCCCTTTCTCTTACTCAGTCCCATCCATTGGACGCGATTCCCGTGTTAAGAACAGCATTGGAAGTTGGACGCTCAATGGAAATAACAGAAACAGTTGAGCCATGGTTAAGAATATGCCTCGGCGCACTTTTCAACTACGGGGACATGGCACTATCAACAGAAAATATTGTATGGCATTATCTTTATGCGCAGCCAAACGAGAATCTCAGGCTTTATGCAGTTCAACTTGTGTCTCGCTTCTCCAAGGTTTCTGATGCTTCGTTGGCAATTTTGTGCCTTCTTTGCCAACACCAAGATTCGCACATACGAAATTATGCCCGCGAGCTCATGGGGGGAGACATCAATAAATGACAAATGGCAAACGCCTACCGCTTACACAGAGAATCCGGGAAGCCATTAATATAGCCTGTAGACTTCATCTGAATCAGGTTAGGAAAGCCGATGAAGGTCTGCCCTACATAAGTCATCCTTTTTCAGTAGCCTGGATTCTGAGTTCTTATACTGATGATGAAGACACAGTTATAGCCGGATTGCTTCATGACATCCTGGAAGATGTTCCTGGTTATTATTACAGTGACCTTCAAAGAGACTTTGGAACTGAGGTGGCAGATATTGTCAGAGAGATGAGCGAAGACAAAGATCCCAATGTGGCAAGTGATGACGCGGCGACATGGGTATATAGGAAAGAAAAATATCTGAAGGGCTTGCAACGTCACAGCGAGAAGGCATTGATGGTCTGTGCGGCAGATAAAATACATAACCTTCAGGCCATGATTGAGTCCCACAGAAAACAGGGTGATTCAATGTGGGATAAATTCAATGCCCCTGCTGATAAAAAAATCTGGTTTTATGAAGAGATATTGAAAGTTCTGCAGCGAAGGTTGAACAACGATATTGTCGGTGATTATGAGAAAGAATTGCAAAGAATGAAATCCTGTCTTAACCAGTGAGGAACGGGAGAGTTTCTTGCAGAGAGAAATGAAAGAGAAATGTAGATTGTTGAGATGATGTTTCTTGGAATAGTTGCTGGTGCGTGTCCTTATTACAGACGGCTTTTTAGACGGCTTTTGGTTCCCAAAGACGGCTTTAAACGGCCTTAAAAGCATGTAAAATCAGGTGGAATACGCTCTTTTTCGGCCTTTCACGCCGGTAACTCGGGTTCGAATCCCGGTGGGGACGCCAGATAAATTTAAGGGGCTATCAATCTATGGTAGCCCCTATTTTTTTGTGCTCTTCTTCTTGCAATACAAATAAAATTCTTATGCACGGCTGTAAAATACGGTGTAAAAATTTCTATGAAAACAGAATGAATAAATAGAACCGCACCCCATTTCCCCTCAACTACTGTCCGGCTGGGGGTGCTGCCGGGTCCCCGGCGGGGGGAGCGGGAGGTGGCTCCGATTCTTTGGTCTGTGATGGGCAAGGATGTTTACACTCTTTCTTGAGTTTTTTGTCTTTCAACTCGTCAGCGGTGCATTTTGTCCCGTCCTTCTTGCACTCTTTGACGATCTCCCCCTTAGGCGCCTTACCACCTTTGGCCATCGCAAACCCGGTGAAACCGAAAACAAACAGACCAGCAACTACAACCGCCAATACCTTCTTCATCTTTTCTTACCTCCTGTTTTTTTCAAGGGGCTTAATCCTCCATAACCATTTTCAATCATAAAAAAATTTGATAAGCTATTTCGTCTGTGCATTAGATTTGTAACAAGAACGGTTTTATACGTCAAGGAAATCTTGACCACATAGATTTGTCCTGTTGTCAACAAATAGAATTGTCCTTGACTTCTGATAAAAGACTTCATATAAGATATCCACTAAGTAAGTTTGGATTAAGACATTTTGAATTGCAAAGGATGGCCACCATACTTTTTAGAGTATCGGTGGCTTTTTTCTTTCTGTCATAGTGAAAATCCGACTTAAGAGAATTTTTTGGAAAGGAGGATTAAAGCGATGTCAGAAGGTAAAGTAAAGTGGTTTAACGAGAGCAAAGGCTTTGGTTTCATCGAAAAAGATGACGGTGGCGATGTGTTTGTTCATCACAGTGCCATACAAACCAGCGGCTTCAAGACATTAAGTGAAGGCCAGCGTGTCAGCTTTGATGTTACGCAGGGCCCGAAGGGCCCGGCAGCAGAAAATGTGAAGCCATTATAAGTTCACAAGAAGTAAGCAAGAGGCACTCAGACATAAAATAGTGGGAGTGCCTTTTTGTTTTTACCAATAATCCTGCGTACCGGTGATAGTTAACGTGGGGTTCATAAGATCCACTAACCTTTTAAGAATGAGGAAAATAAATGAATAAAAATTTATATGTAGGCAATCTCACGGTAAATGTTACCGAAGATGTCATAAAGGACAATTTTGCTAACGCGGGGAAAGTAGCTACAGTGACAATTATCAAAGATAATTATACAAAACACTCCAAGGGATTTGGATTCGTGGAAATGGAAACTGAGGAAGGTGCGCGTCAAGCCATCGAAATGTTCAACGGTGGAAAGCTTGACGGCAATACAATTGTCGTCAACGAGGCCAAACCCAAAAGAGAGCAGGGAGGCCCGAGACGAGATTCCGGTCGAAGCGGAGGATTTAGAGGCGGAAACAGCGGAGGGGGTCGCAGATACTAAGTAGGGTTAACATTATCCTGGTCTCTGGCAGGACAGAGAAGACCGGACACTGATGAGTCTTGTGTTATACCTGATAAGCATCGTGAATATTAGACAGCCATAAATATTCAAGAGCTCCAATAATGTTGTATGGAATAGGCAAGATGGAAAAACAAGGCAGTTCCAGAAATGGCTCTGCCTTTTTTATTTTGGTATCGCTTAAGAATTGCGGGCTGGAATGTTGAATTCGGTAGCGAGCGAATGACGAACTACTGTTCCTTAAGAATCGAAGCTTCTCCGTAGCTTGCTGCGGAGAGCTTCAGTAGATGGTTTGAAATAGAAAACCAACATAACAAGGAAGATGTTAATAAAATTCATCTACTCCAAAACAAGAAAGGATGGTGAATTGTTCCCACCCTCTCTTGTTTATTTGCAACTCATTACTATAATTACTTCACGGAAGCTTTTAATGCCTTACCAGCTTTAAATTTAGGGACCTTTTTGGCCTTAATATTGATTGGTTTGCCGGTCTGTGGATTTCTTCCCGTTCTGGCAGATCTTTTCACAACAGAGAAAGTTCCAAAACCGATGAGAGTAACCTTGTCCCCCTTTTTAAGCGCTTTTTTGATCGTTTCAAGGAAGGCCTTTACTGCCTTTCCAGCCTCCGCCTTGCTACAGGTAGCTTTTGCAACTTCATTGATGATATCCACTTTGTTCATTCCTTCTCCTCCTTTTTGATATTAATTATGATCTGCCTGAAGCAGCAACTTTCTGTACCAATACACCTACTACAAGAAATCTACAACTAAAAAGGGAGTCAGCCGAATAAATTTTAACTCCATTATCATTCAACTGGATGGGAAAGGAATTACAATTGGGGAGTCTCTTCGTCCTGAAATTCTCTCTGCTTTCCGATTCTATAGGCATCTATGATAGCAAATATCCAAAAGCAAACAATAACGTAGAAAACAGCGTCATGATAGGGATCTGTGGTTAACATTTTTGATCCGACAATGTCTGAAAGCTCTTGCAGGTTCGTGGTACCACCTTGTACCTTAACCATAGCGTCGTCAAGGCGATTGAGTGCAGATACCGTGGCCGACCAGATCATGTAGCCTAATCCGGCAAAGACAAAAAACATGATAACCAGACCCCTACAATACCTTTTTAAATGGAGCTGGCCAACGCCAGGAAAGACGAATGTGGATAGAAGTGCGGCTTTATATGATACTTTCATTTTGATGCTCGTTACCGTCGTCCTTGCACTTCAAACGGGCACAGCTGTTGCGCAGAGCTCCGCACCGTGATTTCTATCAAGGCTTTCTTTTCGGCTGCTTATCAAGCTTGTTTTTTGACTTTTGTTTCTGTTTTTCGGCGTTCCGTTTCTGACCCTTTTCCTTATCTTTCTTGCCGCCCTTGTCTCCCATTACGTCTCTCCTTTTCCTGTTATTCAAGACATCTTCTCGCAGCGTGGTTTCCGTTGCAACCACAGTAGTCCCATCATTATTAATTGTAATCTTGCATACTTTTCAAAATCCGTCAATTACCGCTTTCAAGGTCAAGCAAATGCTGTCTCCACCTACAACTAAATAACGTCAGTTATCAAAAATTTTGAGGATTGCTGGTAGAAAGGTTGAATCTTGCAAAGGCTCATGGGCACTAATAGTCGTCCATTTCGGATGCGATTAAGTAATGTCATTCTTGCGTGTGTGTGATAAAGGCAGTGAATAATAGAAAGTTGCCCCCTCGTCTACCTTTCTTTCAGCCCATGCTCGGCCGCCATGCCTGTGGACTGCACGCTGGATAGCGACAAGACCGACCCCGGTACCCTCGAAATCAGGTTTGTTGTGCGCGGCTACTGGTCCCTATTTGCCTCTCAATTCCAGCGACTCACAGGTCAGATCAATCGTCTCTGTGGCATGACCGGACTTCTTCGCATTAAAAGATGGCAGCGTATGCTTTGTAGGCCAGCAACTATAGAAATTCATACGGCGCACCTTTGTTCCGACATCGTTATGAAAGATGATGGAAACAGATCTGCGATCAGTCTTGCCGTCTATCACTTTTTTTC